>Ga0209137_1000017_pt1 | contig 190138 bp, 165 predicted proteins | sample SaaInl5LU_22_DNA_FD_184642 | JGI IMG/M metagenome (GOLD analysis project Ga0209137, IMG submission 184642) | Marine microbial communities from expanding oxygen minimum zones in the Saanich Inlet - ESP_105LU_22_DNA (SPAdes) (version 2) | ecosystem: Environmental > Aquatic > Marine > Intertidal...
TGGAGATAAGCGAAACGGCCTGGCATGCCGATGTGTTAAGGATTATGACCAATAGTATAACTCTTTATCATCTTTGGAAAAGTTTAGAAACCCACCAAGTGTAATTCTTGGCGTATTTCCCTCGATATCCTCTACCCTGTGCCAGATATATCCACCATAAAACATTAATAAATCTCCCGGCTGAGGTCGCAGTTTCAAATTAATAAGGTCTTTGATTATTATCTTTTTACCTTCTTTATCTAACACAAATTCATTGTTCAAAGGAGTATCTTTAACCTGTCCTTTTTCCCAGATTAAATCATAAAGGGTGAGTTCTCCGCCTTGTTCTGCATTTTGTAAGACGATAAAATAGCTGAGTTGATTATCCATGTCAATATCTTCTTCTAACATTGAGTAAAAAAACTCATTTTGTTCTTGAAAATAATTGCCACTGTGTACGTAAAGTCCTCCTCTGTTGGGATACAAGTATCGAAATGTTCCTTCAGCGACCGTACATTTGTTTAATTTTAAAGTTGGAGAGCTTACCTTATATTTTGATGCCACATAGCTTATAAACTCGTTCAATTTTTTGAAAATGGAATGAATACTGAGATGCTTTAATTTATAATCATCCAGCAAGGCAACATATTCAGCATAAGCATCTTGATTAGCTCTTTCTCCATTGATAACAGCAAAGGGCTTTGGGAAAATTTTACCAGAAGGAGTTGTCATGTATAAGTTTTCCTGCAGATCGTTCAAAAAAGATTTAACCTCGGCAACTTCTTGAAGAGTCAATATAGATTTAGCAATAACTCCGTCGATTTCCTTTTTTTTAATTTGCTCAACAATTGCAGAATTATCCCGGTGAAAGGGTTCTTCTAATTGGAAAAAATTAAATGGCGAATTTTCACCTAGGTTTATGTTAGATTGCATGATTGAATTTTCATCAAATTTAGCACAATTGTAGGTACACTTTTTTACTTTTGATCAAGATTATGTTGAAGGTAATAAAAAGTACGTGGTCATTTTTCCTATTGTTTCTGACAACATACTTATTGTTGGAAATATTCCTTCGATGTTATGGGTACTCGCCAATAAACCCTTCACAAAATGAAGAAAAAATTAAATGTACGCCGCCCCCGCTATTCCAGTTTCATCCCGATTATGGATATGTTTACGAACCGGGAAATAAAAAGGTGACTTTAAATCGTAGTCTAAGTTATACCTTGAATGTTAATGAGGCGGGCTTTAGAACCAACCCTCATGCGGTTTGTTCTCCACAACGAGCGTCTATTGCCGTTTTTGGTTGTTCTTTTTTTGGCGGAATGGGGGTTAATGATGATGAAGTTGTGAGTGCTCACCTACAGCGTTTAGTTGGTGATACCTGTGTGTATAATTATGCTATTCCTGGACATGGCATGAACATGCAACTGCTCAAGCTACAAGACCTAATCGAGAATGAACAAAAACCAGAAATTGCAGTGTTTGAATTGGCTTCTTTTCACTTAATTCGAAATCCTGGTGGATTTAACTTTGTAAAGAATTTTGCTGATATTCGTGATCGCCCTTCTTATTATTTGTGTTCCGAATTGTCGGGTGATGATAAGCTGAATTTTTTTTTAAAAGATATAAACGAGAATCTTTGTTTTCTTGATTATTGGTCGGCAGCATATCATTTATTAAAAGTGAAGTTCTATGCTAATCAATTTAAAGATGAATATCTTTTGGACTTGGAGAACAGCCTAATACAGGAGGCATATTCTATATGCAATGATTACGGAGTCGTTCCTGTTTTTATGCTAATTACAAAAGACGATTTATCTTCTTCAATTGGTAATTTTTTAGAAAGTAAAAATATACCTTTTATTATTTCTAGCGTGGATTATCAGTCGGATGAGTTTAATTTAAACCCCCATGATCAGCACCCCAATGCTTTTGCTCATGAAAGGTACGCTCTAGAAATTTTTGATTTTATAAAGAATGATCAGTTTAGGTAAATACTATAACAATAGGCTAATTGCTTTTATCTTTCATTTCTTGGTAAGTGGATGTTTTCTGGGAATTACATATTTCCAATTTGGTTCATTCTATGAAGAATATCAGGGCTTTTGGAATGCATTTTTTAGCGGTGCTCTGACCGAAGGAGCGGAATTTGATAATTTTTATTTTTTAGGATACATTGGGATTTCGCATATCTACACCTACCTTCAAATGCAATTCCCGAATATTCAATGGTTCAGCGTTTTTCATTTTTTACAACTCAATATTTCCTTTGCCATATTCTTTTCTATTCTGAATTATTTGTTTGAAAAGCAAAAGCTAAGCAGATACTGGTTCTATAGTATACTCCCTCTCATCTTTTTTGGATTTTTCTTAGATAACATCATACTCTTTGTTTATGCAAGAGCTTCGTACCTTCTTTGCGGTGCTTCATACTTAGCGATTATTATCCTATTCAAAGATATTGGGACTGTCAAGAAACAATTAGGCGTTTTTGTACCATTAATTTTGTTGTTCTTATGGGGCGACCTAACTCGTGTGGAGTCTGCGATGGCTGTAAGTTTACTTTTGTTCTGCTTTGCCGTTGTTTGGCATCAAAATCTGCAAAAAGCTCTTGTTCTGAGTTTGCCTGTCTTGTTTATTGTGGGATTTAGTTTGGCTGGTATTTTCCTTGACATCCATTATTCATCACAGTTTCATAAGGAAGTGGAACCGGATATCGAAACGCAGTTTACGGTAAGGGGGAATGTTATTCCCATAGAAAGTATGACAAGTTATGCGGATAGTATTAAATATGAGGCGGCTATGCGCATGTTTTGGGCAGATCCGGATATCATCACTATACCCTATCTCCGCAGCCTGATTAATGAACCTGAATCTAAATATTTTGATTCAAAGCAGTGGCAAAGAGTGGGTGTTGAGATACGCACAGGTATTAAAAACTTTAAGTATCCACTAATCGTTCTGTTGCTGCTGAGTGCTGCTGCTATTGTTTTGGCATGGAGAGAAGCACAATTTGGGCAGATGGCACTCATAGTATTGTATTTCTTGGGTTTTGTCATTTTGCTGGTCGTGAACAGTTATTTTGTCAAAATGCGGGATCGAACAATTTCGCCGTTTATATTGGTCTATTCGATGAGTATGCTCTTTTTGATTTTTGATAAAATTAAACAACATGGAATCATTTTTTATTTGTCGGTTTTCGTGTTGTTTGTTTGGTCAATACTTAATGTTGGCTTAAGTCAACGTAAGTCGGAATTTCTTACTGGAGTTCGACAAACCAATCAACTTATTTTTGAAAAGGTAGAAGATTTTTGCGCGGGTCAAACACTTATGCCCAATCCAACTTCGATGGGTAACATAACCTTGGCCTTCGCGCCATTTCAACGTTTCGATTTTGATGCTTTTCATCGATTATATTTTTACGAGGCATCTATTCAGTCTATTATTCCACCGTATTACGACTACCTAAATCAGGCCTGTGATTGTGATGTTTGGGATTTTTCCGCTTTTTATCGCTATGTTTTAAACCCAGATTACCCGACACCGGTTTATACCCTCTCAAATGAGGACAGAATGATTATGGCCATGGAGTATTTGAAAAATTTTCATCAATTGGACATTGAGTACAAAAAAGTAGAGGAGGTCGATCTCAATGAGAATATGGCTATGGATTATTACTCGATGAGAAAATTATATTTATATCAAATATCATTAAAAAATTATGCAGCGGGTTCGGGAGATTAATCATGTAGACCAAATAGATAGTTCAATGCTATCCTTATTGCTGAACAAGGAAATAGATGCCTTGGTTATTCGAAAGGGTGTTTTACTTCGGGAGTCTGGATATGAAAATATTGGTGATCAGATGAAATCACTGGCGAATAATTTGGTTCAACATGATAATCTGAGCGTTTACCCCCTTACCTATGCCATCATTCACGAAAAAGATTCGAAGGAAAAAAGTGAAGCGGTCTTGCAGGAGTATTTTGAAGAAGCTAAAATAGCCAACGAACATTATCCCGAATTGGTAGGTGGGGCAGCACTTCAAGCCGTAGAGCATATATTACGGGCATTAACGAACGATTCGATCAGTCTCTTGGAGATGGAAGGTAAGGCCTTTGCGAGATACAATATCCGAAGAATGAAACCCCATGCAAGTTACGCTATAGAGATACACTGCGAAAACTCATTTTTGAAACAGCTAAACCATAGGCTTCGCAAGTTTTTCAATGAGACGCTTGATATCGAGGAGGCGCTTTCCTTTTATGCTGTCCTCCAAAAAGATGCGGGCGGCGACTTGTTACTTTTTGATAAGCAATGGAGCGATTACACGGTAGATACAGGTGCTTTAGATGAGCTTACCCGAAAAAACAAGCACTTGTTTTTTAAGCAAGATGACAATATGGAACAAACGCGCTTGGAGCTACAAGAGGGAGATATGGTGGTTTTTAGAGCAGCGCAAATCTGGCATTGTATCGACGAGGTAAAGGGCAATCGAGATCGTGTGACGATAGGAGGCTTTATTGCTCCGTCCAAACAAGATAAAAAGATTATCTATTCTTGGTCCTAAAATTCGTGTTTACGAGGTTCATAATTTATACTCCACTTTCTGTTCTTCCCTCATTTGAACAGAAATTATTGATTAATTTTGTATGAATGAGTGCGGCAGCTGATCTAAAATCTTTAGAATTCATTCATAATGAACGTGAAGAATCGTTTAGACTTAAGGGATATGTTTTGATTGATTTACTCTCTACAGAGGAAGTAACAGAACTACGAAAGTTATACACGCAGATACAAGTAGATCTAACAAGGGACGAGAAAACACATTTTGCGACAGGAGAGCATTTGGAAGCTGACAAGGCCTTGGTCACAAGCAAAGCGATTGATGAAATTATTCTTCCTGCCCTAAACCGGCATTTGGTCAATTATGAAAGTTTGATGTCGGCATTTATTGTTAAGCCTGCTTTACAAAAGGCAGAAGAGTATTTTGAATGGCACCAGGACTTGAGTTTTGTAGATGAAGAGCATAATGAGAGTGCTCAACTTTGGGTGGCACTTCAAGATACCTGGGTTGAGAATGGCAATATCCAAATCGTAGAGGGCACCCATAGCTATCAAGATAATATCCGAACATCACCGAGCTATCCATCCTTTTTCGGTAAGTACAAAGAACAAATGGTCAAGCATTGTAAGCAGGTTACCATGTGCGCTGGTCAGGCTTTAATTTTTAATCATAAGTTGCTTCATGGTTCAACGCCGAATCAGTCATCAGCTGAACGCATAGCGGTAATCAGCACCTTGAAGCCCAAAGGGGCAGAATGGTTGCATTTTGAATATCAAGCAGACACAAAAAAAGTAAAGAAGTATGCTGCGGATATCCATTTTTATTTAAAAAAATGGTCTAGCCAAGTAGCTCAACCCGATAGTTTAATCGATTCCTTTGTTTACCATTTCCCGAAGATGAGTGCCGAGCAGTTTCACCAGTGGAGGGCTCAGCATTGCCAATACGCCACCGTGTTTGACCGAATAAGAAAGCTGTTTAAATGATGGAGGAGGATTTTGTTTTTACTGATGAGGAAAATCGAAAGGTATATCGGGAAAAGGGTTTTGTGGTTATCCCTTTATTGACCGATGAAGAGTTAAGGACACTTCGAGCACTTTACTTGTATTATTGCGAGCATTTTACACAAGGACAAGAAGAAATGTGTAGCTCTGCCCAGCACACGTCGATTGCTGTGGCGACGGAAATAAGTGAAAAGATTTTAGCGCTTGTTCAACCCCGCTTAAAAACTAAAATTTTAAATGCACAAACCCTTCTGGCGGGTTTGATTGTGAAGTCAGCTGGGCAATCAATAGATAGCGCTTTACCTTGGCACCGTGCCCTGTCATTTGTGGATGAGCATAAATTTGATGCAGCGATGATATGGATTGGTTTAGAGGAAGAGGAAGCCTATAACTGGACTTTTGACCTTCTTCCAGGCACGCACAAATTTTCTAATCTCTTACGTACTGCCCCCCAATATCCCGATTATGAACGCGAGTACCTATCTTGGATGACATGGAAAAAGGAAACCATTCGCTTGAAATGGGGGGAAGCCTTGATATTTAATCATCGCTTACTAAACTCCTCTCCAGCAAATACTATAAATCAATCGAGTTGTGCCATGCAAATTCCAATTAAGGTCGAAAAAGCTGATTGGCTTTATTTTGTTAATGAGGAGAATATCGTTCAGCAATATGAAGCAGGTGCAGACTTTTATCTTAAACTTTGGACAGGTGCGGGTATCAACCCTTCAAGATTGCGAAAACATTTTTCCTATGAATTTCCAAAGATGAATGTTAAGGAATTTTTGACCTACACCATAGCTTGAGATGGATTTATGAGAGATTTGCCTTAGCTTGTGTTTGTAAGACGTAACTTTGAATAGTAAAACTATAAATTACATTGATAGCGTTTGAAAATATAGAAAATCAGCGACAGTTTGAACAAGATGGATACACGGTTATTGACTTGTTAGATCCTATTCAAGTGGGAAAATTGCGGTCTTTGTATTTTTCAACTAAAATAGCGCATGCGGTAGTACAGGAAAAAATGCACAGTACAAGCGACACGCATAATGTAGATTTGATATTACAAATGAATGAGGATATTCAGCGGGTAGTTTCGCCTGTGCTGCCTAAACAACTCAAGTCATTCGACATGTTGATCGCAGGATTTTTAGTAAAAGAACCTGGAGATGGCAGTGAAACGGGTTTTCATCAAGACCCAACACTTGTTGATTCGATGGATTTTGTAAGTGCCAATATATGGATTCCGTTACAGGACACAAACCATGAAAACGGTAATTTACGCCTTGTTAAAGGAAGTCATCGATTGACCGACATGCTGGTGGTTACTCCTCAATTCCCAACTGTTCACGATTTGTTTAATGAGCAGTTGGTTGAATATGCAACCGAAGTTCCAGTTAAAGCTGGTCAAGCTATCATTTTAAATAATAAATTAATTCATGGAGCTTCTGCGAATCAAACGGAGGAGGAGCGTATAGCCATAGTTATGGCAATTAAATCGCAAGCTGCCTCGTGGAGTTTTCATTATATGGATCCAATGGCAGAAGTGAAGCAAATTGAGCAGTTTCGAATAGATACGCTTTCATTTGCTTCAATGAAAAAAAATCAGCGGCCTGAACATGCTGAATTTATTGGCTATGTCGACTTTGATTTCCCACAACTTTCTTACGCGGATTTCAAAATTTTCATGGATAAAAATTATGGGACTAATTCGCTGTTTTCGCGAATTAAAAGAAAGCTAGCAGCATGGATAGAATAGGCCCTAAATTTTATGATAACAAGCTTCAAGATACCTTCGATAGAATGGGTTACGCTCGTATGCCATTGCTTAACAAAGATGAAGTTGACGCTTTGCGGAACATCTATAAAGATTTTAAGAATGAGCACGATGCAATAAACTTACCGTTCATTACTACTAGCCACTCGAATAATGCGGAATTGGTAAATAAAGTGAATGAATTGATCTTGGGTGTCGTGCGTGAAAAAATAATGGAAAAAATTGTCAATAGTGAAATCTTGTTTAGCAATTTTTTAGTCAAAAAGCCTGGTGATAATTCAGAGAGTAACCCACATCAGGATATGAATATAGTAGATGAAAATCGGTATCTTTCTTTCAGTGTTTGGATTGCTTTGGATGATAACAACCCTTTAAATGGAGCCATGCGTATTTTAGCTAAAAGCCATTTGTTTGATTATTCTGTTCGAACGAACTCCAACCCCTATTGGCGTTATAACAATGTTTTGGATGAAATTAAAAGGGATATGATGACCTGTTGTACATCGGCGGGGGAAGCTTTAGTTTTTGCTCATAAAACTATTCATGGTTCTTTTCCCAACCTGAGTACAAAAGATCGCTTGGCTTGTGTCGTTTCACTTTATCCTAAAGATGCTGAATTGATTAATTATTACATTACTCAAGATGAGCCGGCTAAGTTGCAGTTGTATGCTATGAGTTGCGATGCATTTATTAAATATATTAAAGAAGAGGAGCCTCACCACGGTCGATTAATCAAGGAAGATGATTTTGTGAATGAGCAAGTTGATAGCGCACAATATCAGCGATTAGAAGTAGCAGTTAATAGATGGAAACATTAGTACCGATTTTAAAAAGTGAAGAATTACAGCTTTTATACCTTCAACAAGGCTATGTAGTTCTTGACTTCAATGACATTCAATTGCTGAATAAATTAAAGAAAATAGTCTTTAATTATGAAGAGGTTTTTGAGGATAGTTTTTACTATAGTTTATTGAATTTAAATACTGAGAAGAGCTTGAAATTAAAGGAAGATCTACAAGCGGCTTTGATGGATGTATATGACCGATTTTTTATCAATTGCACCTCCAGAAATGAGTCGTTTCTTGTCAAGCCAGCACAGTTTGATCAGGAGATGTATTTACACCAAGATTGGACTTTTACGGATATGCAAAAGTATCAAATGGGTACTTTATGGTTGCCGCTGCAAGGTGTTGACCAAAATAATGGTTGCATGGCGGTTTTGCCGAGCAGTCAAAATCTCGGTAATCGATACTGCTCAAATACCTATCAAACAGCCAGAATACCCATTGATATATTCCCTAATGCTAAGTCATTGCCATTAAAAATCGGACAAGCTCTATTCTTTAATCCCTTACTTTTTCATGGTTCTTTCCCCAATAAGCATGCGGACGACAGAATAGTGGTAACTGCGCATATTTTTGAGGAAGGAGCTAAATATTGTTATTTTCATAAAAAGAATGAGCATAAAGCCCAAGTATTTCAGCTTGTCAATACCGATTTGTTTGGGCAGATGCATAAATTTTTAGACGCAGAATTGAGGGATTTTCAATTATTGGAAGAGATAAACTACTCCCATCAGGAAGTGCTAGTAGAACAGCTTAAAATGATTTAGTATTTATGGAGCAGATATTGAAAAACGAAGATTTGAACCATCAATTAGATAAAAATGGCTTTTTAAAAGTATCGTTTTTGCCCATGGAAGCTATTCACGCCATTCAATCCCTCTATCTAGAAACAATTGAAGCGCATGAACGAATTGGTAAGGTTCAGGCTTTTCATGCTACTCAAGATTGCGCCAACCTGGAGTTAAGTCGTTATGTAGATAAACGAGCCAAGGAGATATTGAGTCCTTATGTTGCTAAGCATTTTACGAATTACCGCATCATCATGGCAAACTTTATTTTAAAAAGTCCCGGTGAAGCTTCACGGCTAAGCCCACATCAAGATTGGACCTTTGTAGATGAATCGAAGTATGCAACTTTTGGCTTCTGGACACCAGTAGAGGATACGAATAAGGAGAATGGTAATTTACAGTTCTTGCCTGGCAGTCATCGGCTAGAACGAACTTTGCGAGTAAATTATAATTATCCTTGCGCCTTTTCAGAGGTTTTGGATTTAGCCGAAAAGCATATGATGGATGTGTGCACAAAAAAGGGAGATAGTGTGATTTTGAATCATTCGGTATTACATGCCTCCCATCCAAACATGAGTGGTCAAACGCGTGTAGCTTTAAGCTTGGGAATTACACATAAAAACGCACAATTGTATCACTATTACAGTGATGATGGGCGAACAGTTTATCGATATAAGATTAATCTAGAGGTCTTACAAGGTTTGAAATATATGGTAAAACCCAGTGATGAATTTTTGGATGAAGTATTTACATTCAAATTTCCGATTGTTTCTAAAACAAGACTGCAGCATTGGTTGGATGGGATAAATGTTGGGTCAGATGTTTAAGTCGAAATCATATCAAAAAGCGATTAATAGACAGGGGTTTGCAGTTCTACCTTTGTTGACGGAAGAAGCAGTGCAAGCTTTGAAAAATCTTTATGAGCAGCATTTCAATGATAATCAAATTGATGGAATGTTTGCTACACACAACAGAAGTAATGTTGAGTTGGGTAAATTTTTGTCCAATGAAATTATTCGGATCGTCAAGCCGGCCTTGGAGGAAAAATTTGAAAATTATCAGACGTTTGTGGCTCATTTTGTAGTTAAATCTGCTCAGTTAGAGGATGAGTTTGTACTCCATCAGGATTGGGATATAGTAGATGAGAAAAAGTACAGTAGCTATCATATATGGATTCCCTTGACTTTTACCAGCCAATTGAATGGAGGAATGTTTGTCCTACCAAAAAGTCATCGTTTCTTTGGAAACAGTCGTTCAGGAAGTTTGGGTACACCAACAGTTGCCACAGATGATTTAGATGATGCTTTGTTGGTGGATTTGAATATTCCTCAGGGCCAAGCCTTGATTTGGAACGATGCCACTTTTCATGGCTCCCGTCCAAATCTTTCTGAAGAAAAGAGGATAAGCGTGGTTGTTGTAGCTCATGAAACAAATGCCATAACGGAATACAAACATTACGATAGCGTGCAGGGTTTAGTGAATAGGTACCCCTTATCTCCAGACAGCTTGTTAGAAAATTTGACATCACTCGAAAAAGGTAATATTCCTGAAAACTGGCAACCTTCTTCTTCATACGTATATGACCAAATAGACAATCACACGATTAATGGTCATCTGTTAATTCAAAAAAGGAAGGAGTTCCGCGGGGAGCCTATTACAAACTTGCAAATATTTAAATCGGATGTCCATCAGTTAGAATTAGAGGATAAGGGTTTTGTAGTGCTTCCCTTTTTGGATGAATTTGAAGTGAAGTCGGCGTTAGATATTTTTCATAATGATTCGTGTTACAGGGATTATTTAAATGCCCCGCGATATACTAGCATGGAAGCAGAGAGCTCAAGCAATAAGGTGGAAGTATATAAAAAGCTAATGCAGCTCTTTACTGGGCGCTTAAATGAATATTTTCAAAATTTTAAAGTGCCAATTATTCAGTTCTTTGTTAAAATGGCTAATTCTGATGGTGAAGTAGGCTTACATACCGACTCTTCTTTGATTTTAAATCCTGCAATTGAACCTCACCTCGGTCTTTGGATACCACTAGTGGACGTTGATGAAACAAACGGAAGTTTAAAGTTGCTTCGCGGAAGTAATAAGTGGTATGATGGAGTTGTGTCTAGCACTTTCACTTGGCCGTTCCTGCCGTTTTTAGACGAGTTAGAACAAGAGGCAATTACGATGAATTTGAAAGCTGGGAATATTGTAGTATTTGATAATAGGATTATTCATGGCTCCCACTTTAATCAAAGTGAATATCCGCGTATAGCCGTAGCAGGAAGGCTTACACATGAGGCTTCTTTGTATTATAGTTTTTTGAAGGAATCAGAGGGTTTTGTTTCGATATTTCAAGAGAGTGACGATATTTATTTGAGTCCAGATTTTCGTGGGGACAGACAATCTGCGCATGATGGAAAGAAAATAGGAAGTATGAAACAAGCTAGTTTGGCTCCACAAAAAATGAAGAGGAACAATTAATATGGCCAGCATAAATATTACTAGTTTAAGTAAATCTTATTCCATTGAAGGACGAAATGAGCGTTATACGGTTTTAAGTGATTTTAGTGCCAGTATTCACCAAGGAGAAGTGTTGAGTTTGGTGGGAAGCAATGGTTCGGGAAAAAGTACTTTGCTCGGCATCCTAAGCGGGTTAATAAAACCGGATAGCGGTGAAATTGTGATTGAGGGAAGTTTGGTTTCAATCCTTGAAAATGGAAGTAATTTCCATCAGGAGTTAAATGGTCGGGAAAATGCAGAAATGTTTTTTCAGTTAAATGGGGTTGAACAATCGAGAATTCCTGATTTGGTAATAAAAGTGAAAGAGTTTAGTGGATTGGGCGATTATTTTGAGGAGGGAATTAAGTATTATTCGCAAGGAATGTTTATCCGTTTAGCCGTGTCTGTAGCTTTTCATATCGATGCGGATATTTATCTGTTTGATGAAATCATGAGTGTAGGTGACGACGCATTCAAAAAGAAAATAGAAATTGTAATTAGCAATTTTATTAATAAAGGGAAAATAATAGTCTTTGCATCTCATAATAAACAAGAAGTCGTCAACTATAGTACCCGAACGATTTGGCTTGAACAGGGCAATCTTAAAATGGATGATAAGCCACAAAAAGTGATGCTAGATTATGGTAAATTCCAACGCTTGCGTTTTGAGAAAGACTTGGATGAGTCAGATTTAAAAAATCCTCAAGCTATGCTTTTTCCAGAGGAAGACGAAGATGGCTTAGATGTAGCTTTTGAATCAGGACAGTTTGGTAATGAATTTTTGGAGCTAAGAGCGGTTCGAGTTTTTGGCAAAGGTTACAATAGGCAATTATTTCGTGAGGAACCTATCCATTTTGAGTTTAGATTGAAAAAGAAAAAACCTGATTTTCGTTTGTCTTGTTTGATAAAAGTAAAAGACGAATTTGAGCAGCCCGTGTTCTTTTCCTTGAGCTTATCAAATCAGTCGAAAGTGGACCTAGGGAAAGACACAGAGAATTACAGTGGAGAGTTAACTTATCAAGTGAGCTTGCCCAGCAGATTTTTGGCGAGCGGCACATATTTTTTAACGCTGTTTTTTGGTAAAGAAAGCGAGCGCGGCCATGTTTACAGCGAAAGAGCTTTTTTATTTCCCCGAACCATTGTGTTTAGAGTCCAAGTTAGCGAGGAGGAATTTGTATCTGATCCGGAGCATTTTTCAGTTAATCCAGCCTTTGAATGGCATGTGAAAAAAAATTAATCAGCTTGGTCTAATAGCCCCGAAGTATCTATGCTTGTGAAGATGGCATTTGCAATAATTTGCTGAAAATGCTCATTTTTTAGGTGACAATCGTCAACAAAAGGGCTTTCCTTACTATCCTTAAAAATGGTGGTAAAATCGTGTATAAAATCATATTCATGGCTAGCCTCTATTAGCTCAGGATAATAGAGGCTATACTCCTGTAAATAACTGTAGAAATTATTGGAGTCAAGCGAACTCAAATCAGTTGTGTATCCAGAAAAATTAAATACAGGCTGAAGGAAGCTAATGTATTTTCCCCCATTTAACTCAATTAGGTTATGCATCGTTATTTGATTTTCTAACCAAAACTCATTAGGGGATATTTTTTTACTGGGCGTAAAAGCTACTGCTTCTTGAGAGGTATTTGAGAAAAAATTAATAGCCTTTAATGTGCTGGGGAAAATGAAGAAGGGTTTTGGAGAAATCACTTCTGCTAGTAAGTCATTTTCGTATTGGCTAGATAAACCGCGGTTGATATAGTCATTACATCCGCTGTAGCTAATGTGTAGGTCTGGGTGGTTTTTATAACGAAAGGATATACTTTGAAGCAATTCTTGACCAGAGTGAAATCCACCAGTGGCTGCAAGATAGATTTCGTAGCATGGGTGTTGGGTAGCTATTAGTTCTTCAAAGTAAATAGGCCAGTTTTTATCATCATAAACTATATCACTGGTTGAACCACCTGTAATGAGCACAGTAAATGGTTCATTGCAATCCTGAGAAAAATTGTTTAGAATGATGCAGTCATTTTTTGACTTTAGATTTAATGATTCAATGGTTTGCCTTGATGCACTCCACCCCAGTAAGGGATCAATATTTTTATATTGAAAACGGTTTAGTTTATCCAGCTTAGACTCTTGGCTGTGGATGTGAACAAAAATGGGATATGCTATATGATTTTTTTTAAGATAAAAGTTAGCGATTAATTCAAAAACTACTAGAATTAAAAAGGTAATGAGTGCTACTTTTTTCATAACTTACATAACAAATATAGTCAACTTCTTTTTTAGTCGTTGGTTGGCCTACGAACTAAATGTATTAAATTTACAGCACCTCTTGAGATCCTGCTCCACGAAAACTATGAGAAGAGTTATTTCACATATTTCAAACTTAGCTTTTCTCTTGTTGTATGCGTTTAGCTTAACAGCATGTGAACCGAAAACTGCTGGTGAAGAAGAGTTAATTTTAAATGGGTGCATAAGCAATGCTCTTTTTGACAGTGTTGAATTAAATTATATCAGCTTCACATCAACAATTCCAATTCTAAAAACCAGTATCGATCAGGATGGTTGTTTTGATTTAAATGTCAGACTCGACAAGCCGGGAATTTATTCGCTTAAATTCAGTGATCTAAACTATTGGATTTTTTTATTGGAAAATAATGAGACCAGCATTCAATTAGATGGCAACAATGCATCTTATGCAAGTGCATCAATAAGCACCCCAAAGGGCAAGGATTTCGCAGAATCTCTCTTTTTTATTGAGCAAACAAAAAGTTTTCAGGACTCTATAAATGCTTTAATTGGATTAGAAGATTTAATGACAGATCATAGCTTGAGTCATTTAGATTTTGTCGATTCTCTCGTAGTTGTCCGTTTGCAAGATAGAATTGCAAAAGAAGAAAATCCTTTAATAATTACTTATTTACTCAAATGGATAGACACAGGCTTGGCATATGACTTTATGGGTAGTCAAATTGAGCGATTAAAATTATTGGCACCTGATTTAGATTATACCCAAGAACTCATAAGGAAGTATCAGCTATTAACATTGGCGGTAGAACAGGAAAAATTGATAAAGCAACAAGGGTATCAAGTGGATTCTAGCCTTTATTCTACCGATTTTGAAACCGTGAAGATAGGTAACCAGGTATGGATGGCAGAGAATTTAAATATTCCGACACCCAATAGTTGGTGTTTGTATGATGACGATGAAAATTGTGAGCAATACGGCAGAATGTATAATTGGTTTGATGCGCAGTTGGCATGCCCTCCGGGTTGGCGCTTGCCAAGCGATGAAGATTGGATAGAACTGGAAATGTTTCTTGGGATGCAGGAAGAAGAAGCGTATATAGAAACCTGGAGAGGAGAAAATGTAGGAGGGAAACTGAAGTCGACTGATATGTCTTGGGATCAGCCCAATGTTGGCGCAACTAATAGTACCGGATTTAATGCCATGCCTTGTGGTCCGCGGAATAAATTTGGGATGTATGGTTTGTTTGGCCATAATGTAATATACTGGACATCAACCCCCTATGGGGAAAAGCATGCAGTATTCCGATACTTAGGCAATAGCAGAAACGATGTTGGAAGAAGCAATACCTCCAAGTATGATGGTTTCTATGTGCGCTGTGTAAAAGATGTAGTTGAATGAAGAAGTTTTTACAAATTAGTCTGCCTATTTTTCTTGTCGCCATGTTATGCATTGAGCTAGGTTTTCGTTTTGCAGAAAATCAAGTAGACTTAATGGTTCTCACAGGCAAAAAACAAGGTGTAAATCCGATGCTTGCCACTTGGGCTAAAAATGAACCGTTTTTTTCATATTCTGCTGCAAAGAGTTTTCCGCTAGAGGGGAAGACCATAAATAATTATGGGTTTATAAGTACCCCTAATATAAGCGTTAAAAAAGATTCATCGGTAAAGCGTATAGCCTTCTTAGGCGGGTCTTCTACCGCGGGAACGGGCCAACTCTTGAAAGACGAAGAAACTTGGCCATGGAAAGTAGCTGAGAGTATAAAGGATGCCGGATATACTATTGATTTTATCAATGCTGCCGCCAGCGGTTATACTACCTTTGAGTCTTATGGTGTGCTGTGGTCTAAATTGCGCTTCTTCAAGCCGGATGTTATAATAGTCAATCATGGGTGGAATGATTTTTCTTATTTTAAAAAGGATAAGAAGGAGTTGTTAAATTTTAGAAAGAATGCTGAAGGTGTTTTTGAAGGGGTTAAGTTTTTGATAAAATATGAAACGTATGAACCCCTGATATTAGACGAGTACATCCATTTTTCCCAAGTTTTATCACGTTTACGTTTGAGTATTTGGCATAATGAGGGTCGTGGAGAGGTATATATTAAAGATGATCCCGAGTTATCTGCAGAACTTTCTTTAAAATCTCAGGGTAGTGTTGCTTTTCAAGAAAATTTGGAATTGATTAAATCGTATTGCAAAATGCACGGAATAGCTTGTTTTTTTTGTTTACAACCTACGCTCGTCCTGAATCCCGCTCAAACACCCTCTATGGAGGCAGAATCTATGCGTGTTGAATCAATAAAAGGACATATTGATAATTTTAGTTTAATTTTTTCGGCAGTCAAAGAAATTGCCTCTAATAAGTATTTAATTGACCTGCGATCTGTTTCTTATAAAGAGGAAAATTTTAGGGATTACATCCATCCATCACCCGCAGGAACCGATCGCATAGCTTCAATTGTAGTGGATAGCTTATTAAATAATTATTTTGATTTCGAAGCTGAGTAATTATAGCTTCAAGAAAAATATAAGTTTCTGTTTAACTTTGTTATTATGTTTCTAAAGGACGATATAGCTACTTTTTTTAATACTCAGGGATACGCGCAAACAAGTTTACTCAAAGCTTCTGAGGTAGATGACTTGTTAAGCTTGTTTAAGCAAACAGCGTCGTTTTCAGGCGTTGAGAATAAAGCATTTTTTACTTCCATTTGGAGTGAAAATGAGGCATACAGAAAGGCTGTGGACGGTGGATTAAAGGAGATACTCGAGCCTGCTTTGAGTCGTCAAATCAAAGAATTTCAATCGATTTTTGCCAATTTTATGGTGAAAAATGCTGGTGATAATTCTCAACTGCAACCACACCAAGACTGGAGTTTTGTTGATGAGCGAAAATTTCAATCGATGACAATATGGATTCCTTTATGCGACGTGGACAAATCGAATGGCGCTTTAGAAGTTTATCCAGGAAGCCACCAAATCAATAATTTCATTAGAGCTCGTTTTCAAAACTGTCCATTTCAAAATGAAATGCAGGATATTAGGGATAATAAGATGTTAAGTATAGCGATGAAAGCAGGTGAGGCCTTGTTTGTAAACTCAAGAACCATTCATGCATCTCCCCCTAATTTAAGTGCCAATCAACGTTTGGCAGTTTCCATTGTGGTAGCCCCTAAATCAGCGAATTTACTTCACTTTGTTTTAGATAAAAACAACAGTTCAGAGGCCTTCGAACTTGCAATTACTTCTGATTTTTTCACCGAATACAGTTGTTTTGATTATCCTGAAATTGAAGAAGGGACCCCCAAGCTTAGTTTAATCCCGAGAGAATAGGCTTTTTAGTTTACTCCAAAGAGGCAGCTTCGCCTTAGCATGAGATTCTAGTTCAGTTTGATCTTGACTGAAAATAGTTTTTACCTTTTTAAGCACACGAGGTCCTTGTTGAAGATCTGCTTCCATAAAGAAATTCACGGATGACTCGTATACATCAATATTTCCTTTATTGCCATAATAATAATACATGGCTGCAGGTTTTGGCTTAATCCCAAATACTGTAGCTAATCGGTACTCATCGGTTTTGTTCGCATAGGATGCGTGATATAAACGATGATCATAAATTAATGCTTCTCCCGCTCTCATGTTTAAGGTAAGCATCTCTTGCCAAAATGATTCTAATTGATCTGCTCTTGTATCGGGTATGTTGGGGCCACGATAGTTTAAACCCCAAAGATGACTTTTTGGTAAAATACGTATTGCCCCGTTTTCTTTGGATAAATCAACAAGAGGTGTCCATATATTAAAAGAGCGGTAAATAGTTTCATCTACAATATTCCAGTCTTGATGTGGGTGGAGTCTTTCCTCTTGACTTTTAGTTTTTACTACGAAAGAGCCACCTAGGGCCTCACAGCCTGTGAAGTGCTTTTCGATGGATGATTGAAATACACGTTTTATCGTGTCATTCATTTTTTTTCTAAATGCAATATCAGGGTGGTGTGCTGTTGCGTAGAAGCCGGGAATATCATCACTATGATTGTCGTAAAAGAAGTCTTTTAGCTCTTTAACCTCCTGTGTGCTTAAAAAAGGAACAATTACATAGCCTTCTTGTACCAGTTGTTTATCAAGTGTATTGTTCTTTAGAATCGCTAATTCTTCCACCATGATCGAATTTTATCAAAAAATGTGTTGGGTGCTGCATGTTTGTCAGTTACTTTTTCAACTTCAGGAGGTGGCGTCTTCATGGGATACCCGGCCGCGGACTTTAATACTTTCAATTTAGCGTATAGTTCTTCCCTTGAGTACTTTGGGAGTTTGTAATCTATAAACCCTATAGACTTGCCAAGCTTGGGTCTTTGCGATATGTCCTCAATAAAATTGTCAAAACGCAATAAAAAGTCATCCTCCTCCTCAAAAATTTCAAGTTTATCCTCGTCAGGCACCTTATAGTGAAAACGCATTTTGTCTTCTGCCGATTTCAATCCAGCAGTTATAGCTTTTCGTACTGAATCACTGGTATTTGGTGGTGAATAGTGAATAACACTTTGATTTAAAATTACAGCAGTACCAGCTTTCACTTCCATGGGAATGAGTTCATCAACCACTAAGTCGTCATTACCTGAAAAAAAGAAGGGCAAGGTTGGTGCGCGCAAAACTGGGTGTTGGGTGTATTGACTACCAGGCAGAACCATAATCGGACCGTTTTCAAAACTTACATCACATAAAGGAACCCAGCAATTCAAGGCAATTGCTTCGTCTTCATTGACGATGGTCCAGTCTTGGTGTGCGGCTAATTCACTTTGATCACCAGGTGTCTTATAAAGAAAAGCCCCCCCAAAAGGAGTAAAATTGATAAAAGTCTTTTCATAAGCTCTAGAAAATACCTCGACGATTTTTTCACTTGCTCTTTGCTTGTAGGCGAAGTCGGAGCTGTAACTTCCTGAGAAAAATCCATTTTCTCTTAAGTTGGGGTGTAATTCATCGAAGAAAGCATCAAGTTCTTTAACTTCTTCATCTAGAAGAAAAGGCAAACAAATAAAGCCTTCTCGATCGAATTGTTCTTGATGCGCTTGGTCTTTAAAAATTCGAACACTCATGAGTTGAAAAAACTTTTTATCTTATCAATAACACTTGGTTTTATAGCTACTTGAATAGTTTCACGGCCAATTGTGGGTCTAGCTTTTTCTAAAAGTTCACGCGCATTCGTTTTTTTGAAATTATTTTTTAAATATTCATTGCTTATTCGAGGGAAATCATAGTCTATAAGACCTAAGGATTTTCCAACTTTAGGCCTATCATGTATGTTTTCACCAAACTGTTCGAAATTGGTCATAAACTCATCACTTTGTTCAAATGCTTCAACTTGTCCAGGATGTTCGTCATTGTAATAATAGGTGCGATATTCAGCGTCCTTATGTGTGAAGTAGGTGTTAGTTACAATACGAATATCATCCGAAAAGTTAGGAGGCGAGTAGTGTATGATGCTTTGATCGAAGAATACTGCTTCACCAGCTTTAATAATAACAGGCTCTAGATAGTCAACAATATCCTCACTCACATCCTGAAAAAACTCAGGAATAGTGGAGCCCCTGTAGGTGGGGAATAGCCGATGGCTGCCTTTTAGGACAAAAATGGTCCCATTTTTTACATGTAAATCGGTGAGGGTTGCCCAAATATTAATTCCAGTAAATCGAGATTCATCAATTAACGACATGTCTTGATGCACACACATGCCACTTTCTGGACTCGGATTTTTCACAATAAATGCACCACAAACCATTTTATAGTCACACAAATATTTCTCAGCACTTCGTTGACATGCTTTTCTTATCTCTTCATCGGCGCGCTGTCGGTAATTTTTATCTTGACTAAAAGTGCTTGGAAAAAATCCTTGTTCATTTTTGGGGTGTAATTCTCGATACAGTGATGTTAAATGATTAACCTCTTTTTGGTTGTAAAAGGGTAAAATGACATATCCATCTTGTTCAAACCTAGCTTGAATATCTTCGTCTTTAAAGACTTTGAGCATTTTATCGGGAAATTGAAACATGGGTTTAAACTTTTCCTGTCAGTCTATATTTTATTTCTCTCAAAATATTCATTGGCGTATAAACTTCAAAAAACGAAGCTTCATGTTCTGCGGATGTGGCATGCTTACCTTTATTATCAGCTGGCACATCTTGATTTTCTGCTTCTTTTTTCTGACCTGTCATATCATAACCAAATAACACAGACAATTTCTCACACATCGGTACATTAAATGAATTACCACCTGCTTTGATACGATCGACTAGTTCTTCCGACGTATAATTGTCAAAAAGGTAGGGGAGTTCTTCCATTAATTCGTAATCCGGAATTTCCTCTTTGTTGTCGTACATTTTGGCTAATCGAGCATTGTTATAATGGATAAAGAAATCTTCATCAATTTTATACTTTAATAAGGTGTTTTTGTTTCCGTCGGGGTTTAAATGGTAGTGCACGAGCTGGGCATCTTTTTGGGTAATACCCACGCCAGCAGCCAAGCGTGTTCCATCAGTAGTGTTTGGAGGCGATGCATGAAAGGTGCGATTATCAAAAAAGAGAACTTCTCCTGCTTTCATTTCAAGTGTGGTTAAGTAGGGAAAAACACTAAACATGTGTTCACTCAACGGAACAGGGGTTTGAGGTGATGGGGATGGTCTATGATTTTGCATCATTTTATGACTTTGTTTAATTACTCCCATACAACCGTTGTCAAGGGTTGTGTCTACCAATGTTGTCCAGCAAGTTATTGAACAATACCCTTCTTCTTCTTTATCCACAAAACTCCAGTCTTGGTGGGCTGGAACCACGCCTTTAGCGTTCGTTTCTTTGACAACAAAACTTGCTACAAAAGCTTTATAATTAATCAGGTATTGGTCCATTTTTGGTAGAATAACATCCCACACTTTTTGTCTAACGGCTTTGTTTTGTTCTGCGCTCAAATCGTCCATACTGACGTGAAAGCCATAGCCCTGCTTATCTTTGAGGCCCAATTCATTGTAGTAAGCCGTAAGTTCATCAATTTCAACTTGGTCCAATAATGGTAAAACTAAGTAGCCGTTTTCCTCGAAAAAGGCTTGGCTCTCTTTATTTTTAAACAAGGGAATCATTTTGTACGTCTGCATATTTCTAATTTTATAAGCGAGTTTAGCTTGTCTGTATTCTGCGGAGCTTAGTGGTGTACAAGACAATGGAAATGTTTCCTGTAAAGTTCCCATGTGAGGACGCTCGCCTATTTTTCTGTTGTTGTATTGTTGAAAAAACTCAACGGGAACATGGTGTTTTTCTATTTCCGTTTCTACCCCATGATAAAAAAGCAATTGCGCTTCTTCCGGTATAAGTCCATAAGTAACAGCCAATCGGTTTTTTTCACTTTTATTCGCTGGTGATGCATGAATTAATGCTTGGCTAAATATAATTGCTTGTCCTGCATTAAGGGGTACCTCTATCAAATGGGATCGAAGTTCTTCCTGAATATTGCTAAGCGGGTTCGGTAAACTAGGTGACCTCAATGCATTTGAAAACCTATGGCTTCCTGGAATAACCTGCATGGCTCCATTGTTGCTGTTTACATCCTGAAGCGGTACCCACATTGTTATGGAATCATATCGTGATTCATCAATCACTGTCCAATCTTGATGAATAGGCATTTCTCCTAATTCTCCAGGAGCTTTACTCAAATAACAAGAGCCAAGACTGGTGAAGGAATTGAAGATATTGGCAGCTTTCGATTGAACAAGTTCATCAACAAGCGTATGAAGTTTTTCTTTTACTTGTTCATTCAGACTAAAACTGGTTGAATAAAAGCCCTGAGGGTTGCCAAAATCTTTGGGGTCATATGCTTGTGCTAAAGCTTTTACTTCATTCTTGCTTAAAAAATCAACAACAATATATCCGTGGAGGTCAAACTGGTTTTGAAGTGTTTTGTCTTGAAAAATAGCATGTCTGATTGCGTCTTCCATGATTTATGACCAAACTTTTTTAATCCTATCTAGAAGGCTTAATTTTTCTCTATCATAACCAGGCTTATTGAGCCGCTTAATGAATTCAGTTTCGCTTATATGCCGGGATTTAAAAGGTATTTTGCGGAGTACTTTTATTCCTTCGGGCTTTTTCCACGGGTTAAACTCCATATAAAATTCATCTTTCACTTCAAGCTCTTGGATTTCGGAAGGATTATTTCCAATGTCCAAATGGTAATGAATCGATGGGAACTCTGAAGGCACGCATATTAGTTGAATGGCTAATCGTAAACCTGGAGTTTTATTAATAGCGGAGTAATGAACGATGCTGTCATCTAATATTACACAATCTCCGGCATTTGTTTCCAAGGGAATAAGGTGCTTGGTGATAATTTCCTCTTTAATTCCATCGAGTTCCCAAGGCACCATTGGTCCTCGATGCTGACCAAAGCGTTTATGACTTCCTGGCACAACTTGCAGGGTGCCATTCTCGGATGTTGAATCCACTAAAGGGCACCAAATGGATACCGTAGTACAGGATGTTTCATCGGCAAATGCCCAATTCTCGTGTAACGGAACTTCACCTGTATCTGATTTTTTCCGAATATAATTGGCTATGATTGGTCTATAGTTGTCCAATATTCGGTTCATGTGCGACTCAAAGTACTCAGTAATGATTTTAAACACTTTACGCTTGTACTCAGGATTTTTATCAATAAATGTGAAGTCATAGGTAATTATTGGACTTCCATCTATACCAGTTTCTTCTGAAGTAATTTGACCACCACTCTCAGGCAAGGTATCAAAGAATAAGGACTTTAACTCTTCAACCTCTTTCGACGAAATAAATGGGATTTTCACATAACCATCTTTGTTAAACTGCTCTTGTAATGACCTGTCTTTGAATACACTCCTCATATTAAATCTATTATGGTGTCTTCGATTTTTTTGAAACGAATAAATCCTATTATGAAGATAAGAAAACTTATTAATAGTCCGAAAATCATGAAGGAATGAATTGGGCTTCCAAACAAGCACCACCTAAAAAAATCTATTACACTGGCCATCGGATTGAAATAAATTAAATGTGCATATTTTTCTGGTAAAATATTTACAGGGTAAAACACGGGCGTGAGCCAAACACCAAAATTAACTAGGTATGGAACGATATGAAATAAGTCGCGTTTTCGTACAACAAATGAAGCTAAGAGCATAGCCATGCCCATACTAATAAATAGAGCGGTTAATATCGCAAATGGTAAAAATAGTAGTGATGGGCTCAAAGTTGTTTGAAAATAAATCATACAAAGAACCAGCAGTATGGCGCTTATTCCGAACTCTAACATGGCTGTTAAGGCTTTTGACAAAGGAAGAATGATCTTGGGGAAGTCTAATTTTTTGATTAGGTCACTATTGTTCATTAATGAAGAACTTCCATGAGAAAATATATTATTAAACAAATTCCAAAACAATAAGCCGCTTAGGACGAATAAAATATACGGGTCTTCGGTTTGAAAATTCAACATACCAGAAAAAAATGCCGTATAGATAATCAAGGCCGTCAAAGGCTGTATCATTGTCCAAAGAAGTCCTAAGGATGTTTGGGCATATTTTACTTTTAAGTCTCTTTTTGCAAGAACAAGAATGAGCGATTTTTTTCTCCAAACTTTTTTTAAATAGTTAGACAAAGAATCTGGTTGAGCGCTGATAATTGTCTTATTCATTTGTTTAAGGAATTCCGGATGATACCACAAATATATACTACGTCTTCTTCCGTTATCTTTGAATGGAAAGGGAGTCGCAGTAGGCAGTTGGCTGTATGGAAAGCATTGGGCGTTTGAGAATCAATATTAGCAGCTCTTGCATAAGCTGAATCATTAAGTGGAATATAGTGAAAGAGGGCTTCAACGCCATATTTTTTTAGGTTTTCTTCGAGCATTTTTCTTTGATCTTTACTGCGCAATATTAAGTAAATCGAATGGTAATTATTCTCGTTTAAACATGATTGATGGATATAAACTTGAAGTTGCCCATGTTTTAAATGTTTTCGATACCAAAACGAAAGTTGATTTAGTTTTTCAAGAATTGTGTTTTTCTCTCGAAGTTGAGCTTGTAGAATCGCAGCATTAACTTCGGGCATTTGATACTTTGAGCCTAGACTTACCCATTCATAGTGGGGAACACCGCCATTTTCAAAAGCCTTCCGATTCGTGCCAATGTGATATATTGAGTGTACGCTGGATATGTAGTCTGAATTGTTTACAAGCAACAGTCCACCTTGCGTCGAAGAAATGTGTTTGGTAATATCAAAACTCACCACGCCAAAATCTCCAAACGTGCCCAATGCTTTACCTTGGTGTTTTGAACCAAAGGCCATTGCGGCGTCCTCAATTAAATACAGCCCGTATTTCTGTTTGATTTTAAGTAGTCGATCTATTTTGCACGCCTGACCAGCATAATGCATGCAGATGATGGCTTTGGTTTTCTCGTTAATCGCTTGTTCAACCAAAACGGGGTCAATACCTAATGTATCCATTTCTATATCCACGAAGACAAGCTTCGCTCCACGAAGAGCAAAGGCATTGGCCGTAGAAACAAATGTATAGCTTGGTAATATGACTTCATCACCTGGCTGAATGTCTAATGCCAATGCAATCATTTCCAAAGCCCCTGTAGCGGAGTGGGTTAACATCAATTCAGCATCAGGGTAATCTTCTTTCAACAAGTCCAAACATAAATTAGAAAAATGCTTCTGCCTAAATAAATCATAATTGGCAAAAAGTTTCTCTAAGTTCTTCGTATAATTGCTTGAAGAATATAAACTGTTAAACTTTATTTCCCTTTTCATTGCTGCGTTTAACTCATATCATTAACCCTGTAAAGGTAACGGAATCTTCCGACTTGTTTTACGCCCAGCCCATAACATTTGAAAGTATGCTAAGGGCAAAGGCTTATACGAAACAAGCTGTTTTAATTGATTTGTGTACGACACAATATGATGAGGATAGGGCGGTTATTCCCGAAGGGTTTAAGGTGCTCTCAAACCTCCAGCAATCCGTATTGGATGCAAACCAAAAACTTCAAGGAAGAAAGTTGCCGCTAATAGCGGATATTATTCAGAAAGCAAGTGAAGGAGCTCCCGCCGAGTATATCATTTACACCAATGCCGACATTGGGCTCATGCCTTACTTCTATGATTTCGTTTCCGATAAGATAAATGAGGGCTACGATGCTTTGATCATCAACAGAAGACGACTAAATTCGAGTTATCAATCAGTCGATCAACTTCCTGAGATATATGCTGACATGGGTTTGTCTCACCCGGGCTTTGATTGCTTTGTTTTTCGACAAGACTTAATAGATAAAATGATCCTCGGTGATATATGCGTGGGGATATCATTTATCGGCGTTGCGCTCGCTCATAATTTGTTTACACTGGCAGAGAAGCCCTTATACCTCGACGATCAGCACCTGACTTTTCATTTAGGAACACAAGTGCTCGTTCCACGAAAGAATGCCTTTTATACTCATAATCATAAAGAATTTTTTGAAAAGGTGCTCCCTCAGCTTAAACCAGCTATGCACTTGGAAAAATTTCCATACGCGTTGTTACCCTGGCCCAAGCGTATGTTAAAATGGATCTTAAACCCCAGTTTGTTTACACGAAATTACCTTGAATTGGAAGGCCAAAGCTTTCTCCAAAAATGTAAGACACGCCTCGATGAAATTCGATGGCGCATCTTACAAAAATGAGCCGCTTAGGCTGCAATCGGCTCTCTAACTTGTAGACTAAGCTCTTCGGAACGATGTGTTTTACGAAGTAGAGCCTGTAAGTATGCCTCGTCACTTTCGTAGCTGAAATGCTTCTTGTCTAAGCGATTTAAGGCGTTGAAAATATGAATTTTGGCATGACTTGTTCGCTTGAAATCCAACGATAAAACAGCCAAAAAACCATGAATATATACTGCGGTATAATCATTTTGCTGTTTGGCAAAAATGAGTGCCTCACGGGCAATTTCTGAAGCTTTAAGTTTGTAGCCCTTATTAGCTGTCTCAATGGATAATTCGAATAGTTGTTCGATATTCACGCTACCGTATTTCGGTGCTTGAATTGTTGGCTGTACGTTGGATTGTAGTCTCATAACTTATAATTTTATATCAAAGGTAGATGGGCTAAACGCATTGTATTTGCGCTTTACTTTTTTAACATCTAAGACATAAGACATAAGATGTAAGACGTAAGATGTGAGATTGTGAGGAGGGGTGAGTTGTGCATTTTCTTTATAGTTTTAAGGATGAGGCCTGCCACCTGAAATCTGATGTCTGCTATCTGCCATCAAGCCGCTGCAATAAAACTTCGAATGCTAACAAAAGTCAAGTATTTTTGCAGGCACATACTTAAATATGGCACACAAAAAGAAAAGACACAAGATATATGATGAGTTGACTATCCAAGATCTTTCTTCAGAGGGCTTTGGCGTCGCTAAAGCCAACGATAAAGTTATTTTCGTTGAAAGTACTGTTCCTGGAGATGTAGTCAAAGCGCGAACCTATCAACGGAGATCTAGCTTTGAAAAAGCGCGGGTAATGGAATTGTTGCAAGCGTCCGACCACCGTGTTGAACCCTTTTGCCAGCATTTTGAAGCTTGTGGGGGATGTAAGTGGCAATACTTGCCCTATGAACAGCAAATTCAATATAAAGATAAAATCGTAGGGGATGCTTTCGCTCGTTTGGCCAAAGTGGAGATTGGTGAGCGCTTGCCTATTTTAGCTGCTCCAACAACTACATACTATCGTAATAAATTGGAATATACTTTTTCGCAGAACCGGTGGTTGACTTCTGAGGAGATAGCCAGCGGCGAAGAACTTTCTCGTGAAGCGCTCGGTTTTCATGTGCCTGGCCAGCATACTAAAGTAGTGGATATCCAACAATGTTACCTGCAAAATGATTTTTCTAATGATTTAAGAAATGCTGTTCGGGAATATGCCTTAGCACATGACTTATCTTTTTATGATATTAAAGTCAGAGAAGGATTTTTGCGTAACCTGGTTGTTCGAACGGCTAGCACTGGTGAAAACCTAGTCATTGTAATTGTGAATGAAGAGAATGAAGCTTTAATTCCCTTAATGCTGTTCATTCAGGAAAAATTTCCGATAATCACTTCGCTCAACTACATCGTTAATCCGAAATTGAACGATACCTATTTTGATTTGGAACCGGTATGTTTTGCAGGTGATCCTTTCATTATTGAGCAACTGGGGAATTATAAGTTTAAGATTCGACCAAAATCCTTTTTTCAAACCAACACCCAACAAGGCAAAAGACTCTATGACATCGTTAAAGACTTTGCTCAGTTAAATGGTCATGAGGTACTCTACGATTTGTATGCTGGTGTAGGTAGCATCGGACTTTATCTTTCAGATAAGTGCGCAAAACTTGTGGGGATTGAACAAATTGATCAAGCGGTTGAAGATGCCAAAGAAAACGCAGCGCTCAATGGTGTTGAAAACGCTGAATTCTTTGTAGGCGATGTCAAATTGATTTTGAATGATGAATTTATCGCCAAACATGGAAAAGCAGATGTGCTCATAACTGACCCCCCGCGTGGAGGCATGCATCCCGATGTTGTTGAAACACTACTCAAAGCAGAGGTTCCCCGTATTGTTTATGTGAGTTGCAATCCAAGCACCCAAGCCCGTGACTTAGCATTACTTGATGCTAAGTACAAAGTAGTCAAAATGCAAGTAGTAGATATGTTTCCGCATACTGTGCATATTGAAAATGTAGCTTTGTTGGAGTTGAAGTTGTAATTTTGAATGGTTGAATGATTGAGTTTTGAATGGATTTACTTCGCGGCATTTACCAACTTGTTCGTCAAGTTCTCGATATAGTAACTTCCGGCACCAGGGTCTGCCACTTTATGTAATCCACTCTCATGTTTTAGAATCAATTGAATATTTCTCGCCAAGCGTTTAGCTCGGGAAGTTTCGCTGGTTGGTCGAACAATTAAATGATTGGCTCCGCCCATTACCGCACTCATCGCCATGCTCGTAGCACGAATCAAGTTATCTTGTTCATCGTCGCCATAAGCAGAGGGAGCAAATTCCACCTTCATAAAAGGTAAGGATACGGGTAAAACTAGCTCCTTTAATAATTGAACATAAAGGAGTTTGAAGGCACGAAGCTTCGCTATGTTTAATAAATAGGCATTGTCAACAAAAAACTTGCACTGGATTTGACCCGCCATCAAGGAGGGATTTTCGGCACTCTTCAATATTTCTCTAACCGAAGACAGAGTAGCTTTCAACTCATCGGCTGTATGACTAACCCCATGGTAATATTTTTGTGCATCAATCAAAACGCTTTTTGCAGCAGGTAAAGCCGTATCCGATTCAAAGTAAAGCGCTGCTTCAGCACTTTGCATGGCCATATATTCATTGACTTGCGCTAACTGACCTTCACTCATTGCCTTGAAGTGGGTGAAGATATATTTCAGTTCAATAGCATTAAACAAGGCGGCAATATCTGCACTGCCAACTTCATTAGAGAATTGTATAACTGGTGCATTTAATCCATGCATTAAGTCTGCCAAAAGTTGTTTGTTGCTTTTTTTAACATCGTCAATCACGTACAATTCGCCAATCTGCCAGTCAGGTTGATGTTGTTTTAATGGACTTGGGTCAATTGTTGTTTTGTCTTCAGCGGTATAATATGGACTTTGCCTGATTTCCTCGCTTATTTCCCAAGTAAGTTCACCAAGTGATTTTTCTTTTAAATCCTTGCTTGCTTTCACTTCCCAATCCGCTTTGGAAGATGGGGGGAAAGCATTTAAAATGTCTTGGGTAATGGATTTGGCCATACTGAGCGTTTGAATGTAATTTTTTGCGAATTTAACGGGAAAAGATTTAAGTGGAAAATTTTATACGCTTACCTTTGTCTAAAATCAATCGAACATGAGCAATTATACCTATTTGATCGTTGAAAATATTGACGATGTTTTGCATATCACAATCAATCGTCCGGCAAGTTTAAATGCCTTAAATCGATTGACTATTCAAGAGCTTGGACAGGCGATACAAACAGCGTATAACGCTAAAGAGGTCAAAGGGGTGATTTTGATTGGTGCCGGTGAGCGTGCTTTTGTTGCTGGAGCAGATATATCTGAGTTTACAGGCTTGAGTAAAGAGGAAGCCAAAGCACTTTCGCAAGCGGGTCATGAGGTGTTTAATTCAATTGAAAACTGTCCTAAACCTGTCATTGCTTGTGTCAATGGATTTGCTTTAGGTGGTGGCTGTGAGTTGGCAATGGCTTGTCACATGCGAATCGCGTCACCGAATGCTAAATTTGGTCAGCCAGAAGTGAATTTGGGTATTATTCCTGGCTACGGTGGAACGCAGCGATTGGTTCAATTAATCGGTAAAGGAAGAGCTTTTGAGTTGCTAACGACGGCGGATATGATAGATGCCGATAAGGCAGAAGAGTGGGGCTTGGTAAACTATGTTGAAATGCATGGTGATTTGCGTACAAAAGCTGTAGAGATTATCAATAAAATAGCTACGAAAGCACCAATTGCCATTGCAAGAACTATCACAGCTTGGAATGCCTACTATGATAAAACGCAAAATGGTTTTGAGAGAGAAATAAATGAGTTTGCTGAATGTGCGGCAACAGAGGATTTTAAAGAAGGCGCTAGTGCGTTTTTAGAAAAGCGGAAAGCGAATTTTAAAGGTAAGTAAAGCTAGAAATTTTGAATAATTGAATTACTGAATTTTGAATGTTGCTTGTAGAATAATTCTAAGTAATAATGGTCAAGAACGAATCATAAGAATAAACGAACTAATTTAATGAATAACTTACCTGAAAAAAATGCAGTTTTGAGTGATTGAAGTATGTAATCACTAATGAGTCAGGATAAATATAAATTTATAGAACAACTTAAACTACGATTTAAAAATTTTGTAATTGATAGCACTAAATTATTTCGGGATTTACCACAATCAGGAGAAGCAAAAATTTTTGGTAATCAATTCCTGCGATCCTCATCATCCGCTGGAGCGAATTACTATGCAACGTGTAGAGCAAGATCGACTAAAGAGTTTTATGCTAAATTGAGTATTGTGGTTGAGGAAATCGATGAGGCATGTTTTTGGTCAGAAATATCAGAAACAGCGAATTTGTTAAAAGAAGCTCAAGAGTTACTAGCTATAGTCGCCAGAGCAAGAAAAAACATTTATAAATAGTCATTCAGTCATTCAATCATTCAAAATTATGAGCACCAGAAAAGAAAAAGACACCTTAGGATACGTAGAAGTACCTGCCGATAAATATTGGGGAGCACAAACGCAACGCTCAACTCAAAATTTCAAAATCAATGAGGAAAATGATAAAATGCCTCTTGAAATCATCAAGGCTTTTGCTGTGCTAAAGAAAGCTGCTGCTTTGACTAACCATGAATTAGGAGTTTTGGACGAAAAGAAAGCGGAGCTTATTGGTGAAGTATGTGATGAGATTCTTGAAGGCAAATTAGACGATCAATTTCCTTTGGTGGTCTGGCAAACGGGAAGTGGCACCCAAAGTAATATGAACTGCAATGAGGTGATTGCCTATCGTGGACATGTATTAAATGGTGGTCAGCTTACTGATGAAAAGAAGTTTTTACATCCCAACGACGACGTGAATAAGTCGCAGTCAAGTAACGATACCTTTCCAACGGCTATGCATATTGCAGCCTACAGTATTTTAATGGAAGTAACAATTCCGGGTATAGTGGAATTGAGAGATGCTTTAAAAGCCAAGTCTGAAGCCTACATGGACGTGGTAAAGATTGGTCGCACACATTTTATGGATGCTACCCCTTTAACATTAGGACAAGAATTGTCAGGTTATGTTAGCCAATTGAACCATGGTTTGAGAGCCATCGAAAATTCATTGGACCACTTGAGTGAATTAGCTCTTGGGGGCACTGCAGTTGGAACAGGGATAAACACACCAGAAGGATATGCTGATTTGGTGGCTGATTATATTGCTGATATAACTGGCCTACCCTTCGTAAGTGCAGAAAATAAGTTTGAAGCACTAGCTGCACACGATGCTATTGTTGAAGCCCACGGTGCATTGAAAACAGTGGCTGTAAGCTTAATGAAGATCGGCAACGATATTCGCATGTTGTCTTCAGGGCCAAGATGTGGGATTGGTGAGATTATTATTCCGGCAAACGAACCGGGTTCATCTATTATGCCAGGAAAAATAAATCCGACACAAAGTGAGGCAATGACTATGGTAGCTGCGCAAATTTTAGGCAATGACGTAGCGATTAATGTGGGTGGTTCAAACGGACATTTTGAGTTGAATGTTTTCAAGCCCATGATGATAGCCAATTTTATTCAATCCGCCCGATTGATAGGCGATGCGTGTGTTTCATTTAAAGACAATTGTATAGATGGTTTAGAACCGAATCAAGCAAGAATCACACAAAACCTAAACAATTCGTTAATGCTTGTTACTGCGCTGAACACCAAGATTGGCTATTACAAAGCTGCCGAGATTGCCGGCAAAGCGCATGCGGAGAACAAAACTTTGAAAGAAGTTGCCTTGGAGTTGGGCTATCTGACTAGTGAAGAGTTTGATGAATGGGTGGACCCAAAAAAAATGATTGGTAAAAGCTAATAAATTGTTCATGTTTATTGCCTAACTTTATACGAAACTTTAAATACCAAATTCTATGAAAAAACTAATACTATTTCTTTCTCTCTTTTTGGGTCTCTCCGTTGTGGCCCAAACAACACTATTAAGTGAAGATTTTTCAGGCGGAGCGCTTCCTGCTGGCTGGACAAATACAGGCACTGGCGGCACCTGGACGTTTTCTTCTACCTCTCCCTTGAATGGAGTTACTTTGGCAACAACAACCGTTGCTAATGGTTATGCTATTTTTAACTCTGATGTTCTTGGGAATGATGGCCTGGCGGAAAACGTAGACCTTATAACCGCGAGTTTTTCTTGTGCTGGAGAATCAGTGGTTTTGTTGAGCTTTGAAGATGTGTTTGCTCAATTTGCGACGAGTTCTGGCACGGTATCGGTAAGCGCAAATAATGGCCCATGGGTGGATGTTTATACCGTAGGACCAGGTATCCCTCAGGATAATATCAATGGAAATCCAAACGTGGAGAACATAGATATCTCGGCAACAGCGGGTAATCAGGCAAATGTTCGACTTCGTTTTAAATACCAAGGTGATTGGGATTATTGGTGGGTAGTGGATGACATTCTCGTGTATGCTCCCGCATCGAATGATGCAGCTATAGTAGACGCAAATATTTCGGAATATACTGCTATACCACTTTCGCAGGTGACACCTATGACTCCGTCGGTTGAAGTATTAAACAACGGAGGATTACCAATGACTGGAATTACTGTTACCACTACTATTATAGCTAATTCTACTAACACAACGGTTTATACGGCAACAATGACCCAAGCTAGTTTGGCACCGGGCCTGACGACTACCCTAACTGCAGCAAATTCTTTTACTCCGGTAGCGAATGATTTATACCTTGTTGAAAATATTGTTTCTATTAATGAAGCGGATGCGGTTGCTGCCAACGATACATTTGTAACGGCAGTATCTGTAGAAGATTCATTATATGCACGAGATTTCTTTTATTTAACGGGCAATGCAGCCTTTCTTGATGGACCGTGGTTTGTAGGTTCTGGAAATAATGGACAATTAGGAAATGTTTTTAGAGCGGAAGCTACGGCTGATTTAGTCTCAGTAACTGCTGTTTTTGGTGGCGGATTTGCTATTGGTGATCAAACACAAGCCAATTTATACGCTATGTCTGGAGGCGCACCTAGTACTCTTCTAGCGTCTTCCGTTGTACTTACAGTAACGGCGGCAGATACGCCGGTTGTATTTTACGATTTTACCTTTCCTGCTAATACCAGTTTAACTGCTGGAAATGATTATTTTGTTTCTATCCAGCAGAATGCCGCAAGTTCAGATAGATTTGGTTTATATTCTGCTGTAGAGTTGTTTACTCCGAATACGTCATTTCTTCAAATAGGCACAGGACCATGGATTAGTATAGATACTTCAGGTATAGGCAACCAAACCTTTATGGTTCGAGCGAATTTATATTCACCACAAACGGTAACATGCGCTATTAGCGATGTATCCGCAGGGACACAAACGGCGTGTAACCCTGCCAATAACACCTATACGCAACAAGTGACTGTTACCTACGCTAATCCACCTGCCTCAGGTACTTTAGATGTAAATGGTCAGTCTTTCACCATTACATCTAGCCCTCAAACAGTTACCCTAACTGGCCTTAATGCTGATGGTCAGGCGGTTAACGTTAGCGCTGTGTTTTCTGCTGATGCTGCATGTACTTACACTGAAAATGCAGTGTTTACGGCTCCGGCAAACTGTACACCAGTTTGTGCGATTACAGACTTGGCGCCGGGGAACCAAACACCGTGCGTAAATACAACAAACTTGTACATTCAGGAAGTTATTGTTACCTACTCGACAGCACCAACTACAGGCATGTTGAATGTAAATGGTCAAATGTTTGCTATTACTGGAAGTCCTCAGACAGTGACTTTAACAGGTTTGAACTCTGATGGTTTATCGGTAGATGTAATAGCTTTGTTTACAGCTAACGCAGCTTGTACTTATTCGGAGAATGCGGTGTTTACAGCTCCTGCTACTTGTTTATGTCCGACGATTTCAGTTAACGTGTCTTCAACAAGTAATTCTAATTGTACGACACCAAACGGAACTGTAACGGCTACAGCCTCTGGAGGAACAGCTCCTTACACGTACGTGTGGACACCTTCAGGAACGGGTGCAAGCTTGTCTGGTCTTCCTTCGGGTACTTATACCGTAACGGTAACTGATGCTAATGGATGTACTGGCTCAGGAACAGGCGGCGTTACAAACACGGCAGGTGTTAATGCGGTATTAGGCAATGTAGTGGATGCTTCTTGTAACTCCCTCGCTGATGGAACGATTACCATCAATGCCTCTGGAGGAACTCCTCCTATTACCTACACATGGAGTGATCAAGGAGTCCCAAGCGTATTATTCTCTAGAAGTAATCTAACTGCGGGATCATACACAGTAGTTGTTCAAGACGCAGGTGGCTGTTTTGTCAACCTGGGTCCAATTACGGTGGATGCACCAGATGCTTTAGTCGTTAGTCTTGCTGGGCAAACTAATGTTAGTTGTAATGGTGGAAATAATGGTACCATTGATATGAGTGTAAGTGGCGGAACGATGCCATATTCTTACTCTTGGTCAAATAGCACAAGTACTTCACAGGATCTTTCTAACTTGGATGCAGGCACTTATCAGTTGACCGTTACGGACGCCAATGCTTGTCCTTCGGTTGATGGTCCTCAAGTAAGTATTACTGAGCCTGCTCAAATTGCAGTTTCTTTAGTAAGTGCGAGTGATGTAACATGCACTGGCCCTGGTTCTATCGACGTAAGCGTAACGGGTGGAACACCGCCATATACATACAACTGGGGTGGAAGTAATCCGTCTACAGAAGATCTTTCAAGTGTAGAAGCTGGATCTTATCAACTAACTGTTACGGATGCTAATAGCTGTTCGGTTACAGGTTCTGTGATTGACATAGCAGATGCGCCATCGGTTACCGCATCAGCAACAAGTACGGAAGAATCTACCGCGGGTGCTGCAGATGGAACAGCTACGGTAAGTGTCAATGGTGGTACTGCTCCGTATACTTATCTTTGGGATGATGCTAGCGCTCAAATGGCAGCAACCGCTGCCGGTTTAAGTGCGGGTACTTATACTGTTGTTGTAACAGATGCTCAGGGATGTGCTGCAACCGCTACGGTAATTGTTGATTTAGGAAGTGGTATTCGCGAGTTGGCTTTGGCTGATTTGAGAATTTATCCAAATCCAACACAAAAAGAAGTTACAATAAGCTTTACATCGGCTACTGCTAAGGATTTTGAAGTAGTGATTTACAGTCCAATCGGAAATGCTGTGATTGCAGATGAAGTGCTGGCTTCTAACTCTTACTTCAGAAACTTCGATGTTTCTGCATTAGCTGCAGGGGTTTATTTTGTAGAAATCAGTAATGAGGAAGGTAAAACCTTGAGAAAGTTAACTGTGCTGAAATAGTAGTGCAGAATCTTTAGATAAATGAAGGGCATCTAGTTTTAGGTGCCCTTTTTTGTTAGTTACTGAGAGGTTCTATCTTGCCAATGGAATGGGCTTTAGCTCAAATCCTGCATTGCGCAATAACTCGATTAAACCCGACTTTCCCGGCAAATGACCAGCGCCTACAGCGGTGAACGTTTTCTTTGTTTTCATGGCCTCAACCATGCCTTTAAATTGCAATAAATTGCGTTCAATCAGAAAATTTTCTGAAAATAAGGGGTCATCTTCCCGGGAGGCTTCGATTTCTTCAATCAAACGCTGGATGTTTTGATTGAGGTAAATAGTAATTAACTCTTCGAGATCCTCCACTGTATTTTCCTCCGTATTCAGGAGTTTTAAAACGAAGTCTTTTTGTTTTTGCACATCCATATTTTGAAAATAAGCCATTTGACTTGCTATACTTTCTAAGCTAATCAACTCTAATCCATGCTCATCCGCATAGTTTTGTAAATTGATATCCAGAAAGTTAAATCCAAGTTCTTCTGATTCGCTGGATGGGGTGCTTAAGAGTATCCCCGCCAGATAGGGTGACATATAAGGCAATATGATTAGCATTTCTTTTCCCAACTGCTCCTCAAAGCGTTGTGCTAGGCGCTGATATTCTTTAGCTGAAAACACATGAATGCATTGTTTAGCGCTGTCTTTTTCGAAGAGAAAAGGCAAAATAGCGAATGCATCTTCCGGTTGGAGTATGATTTCTCCAGCATAGGCTTCTTGGGATCGAATGAAAGGTAATACCTGCTCTGCAAATTCAATTACTCGGCTATCCTGACTGTGTATGGTACCAAACAAATAGGATTTTTGATGATTCTTCTTATTAATCTCCCAAAGCAAGGCATTGCCTTGAGCAAATAGTGTAAAAGTGAACAGTAGACATATCAGCCCTAAGAAGTATTTAATCATGTGATAAAGTTGATGAAAAAAATTGATTTGCTTATTTCTCGTGGCTTATCTTCTATACTTTTTGTAGAGCATCCTTCACAGCCATAGATTGCAATTGCGTATCTTTGCAGCGCAAAACATGACTATGTTAGATAAATTAGAGCCCATTGCCATTAAGTTCGAAGAAGTTCGTCAAAAGCTTGCTGATCCAAGTGTGATGCAAGACATGAAGGAGTATACTCGATTGAGTAAGGAGTATAAAGAATTGGAAGATGTTAAAAAGGTTTACGATGCGTACAAGAACGTTTTAAGCAATTTGGAAAACACTAAAAACATTTTGGCAACCGAACGGGACGATGAGATGCGGGAAATGGCCAAAATGGAATTGGATGAATTGGAGGACAGTAAAGAACGGCTGGAAGAGGAGATTAAAGTCTTGTTGGTTCCCAAAGACCCAGAAGATGGAAAAGATGTCTTACTTGAGATTCGTGCCGGAACAGGCGGTGATGAGGCGAGTATTTTTGCTGGAGACTTGTTTAGAATGTATTCAGCTTATTGCGCAAATAAAGGGTTCAAAACGGAACTAATCAGTATGAGTGAAGGCACTGCTGGAGGTTTCAAAGAGGTGGTTATGCAGGTTAAGGGCGATCAGGTATATGGTACATTAAAGTATGAAAGTGGTGTGCATCGTGTACAACGAGTGCCCAAAACAGAAAGTCAGGGCCGTGTGCATACCTCTGCTGCTTCTGTGGCAGTTCTGCCAGAGGTGGATGAAGTAGATGTGAGTATCAATCCTGCGGATTTGAAAGTAGATACTTTCCGAGCCAGTGGGGCAGGTGGACAGCACGTAAATAAAACCGAGTCGGCGATACGAATAACGCACGTTCCTACGGGAGTTGTTGTAGAATGTCAAGAAGGGCGTTCTCAACATAAAAACAGAGAGATCGCTATGGGGTACCTGCGCTCAAAACTATACGAACAAGCGAATGCTGCTCGCCATGCGGAGATTTCAGATAAAAGGAAGTCCCTGGTTAGTACAGGTGACCGAAGTGCAAAGATTAGAACTTATAATTATCCTCAAGGAAGAGTAACTGATCATCGTATTGGTTTAACCCTATATAATTTGGATGCTATTGTTGGTGGAGATGTAGATCAGGTGATTGAAAAACTCAAAATGGCTGAACAAAGCGAGAAGCTTTCGGCTATGGAAGGGCTTTAAACTAACGCTATGACAAAGTTTATAAGAACAGTTCAAGCAATTATCCTATTTGTCTTACTGCTGTTGATTTTAATTTTTTGCTTTCAGAACAATGCGCCTGTTGATATTACTTTTCTCCACTTGAAAGTTCAACAAATGCCCTTGTTTATTGCGTTGTTTGGCACCTTGTTGGTAGGATTATTCCTTGGTTTTATTGCTGGATTAATTTCTGGAACAAAAACGAAGCGCGAGGCGTTACGAACTAAGAAGGATGTTGGAGAGAGTTCCACTCGTCCGGAGTTGAATAAACCACAAGAAGATAAATAAAATGATAGCTATACTTTCTCCTGCCAAGAAACTAGATGAATCTCCTTATGAGCATTTTGGTTTTGAGCTTAGTCAAGCCCGAATGTTAAATGAAGCTGAAGTTCTAATGGGGGTTTTAAAGAAAAAAAATCCCAAAGAGATTGCTCAACTGATGGATTTGAGCCCCAATTTGGCTGAAATGAACTTCGAGCGAAATCAAGAATGGACCAAAGAACATGATGAAAAAAATAGTAAACCCGCTATTTTAACATTTAATGGCGAGGCTTATCAGGGGCTTAAGGCAGCAGAGTTTTCTCCCAGTGATTTACAATATGCCCAAGACCATTTGCGCATTTTGTCAGGATTATATGGTGTGCTGCGGCCCTTGGATTTAATACAGCCATATCGCTTAGAAATGGGAAGAGCTCTGAAGACCAAGGGCAAAAAAAACCTCTATGATTTTTGGGGGGATGAAATCTTAAATACTTTAAGCGATGACCTTGAAGAAATTGGTAGTCGTGTCTTGGTCAATCTGGCATCAAATGAATATGCTAAAGCTGCAAAATTGAAGAATCTCGACGCGCGTGTAATCACTTGTGAATTCAAGGAACACAAGAACGGAACGTACAAACCAATTATGGTTTTTGCCAAAAAAGCCCGTGGATTGATGAGCCGCTTTATTATTCAAAATAAAATCGAAATTCCTGAGCATCTCAAAGCGTTCGACCTAGAAGATTATGTATTCAACCCGCGCATGAGCTCCGAAGACAATTTCGTTTTTACTAGAAACTAAACACTTGGATTTACTGAAATATATATTGTCTCTGCCGTTTATCATTCCTATTAGAGTGTATCAATTGGTCATTTCTCCGTGGTTACCCTCAAGTTGCCGATATACCCCAACCTGTTCTGCCTATGCTTTACAAGCGTTCAAAAAGCATGGTCCGATTAAAGGTTTATGGCTGACTATCAAAAGGGTCGGCAGTTGTCACCCTTGGGGTGGCAGTGGATATGATCCGGTGCCGTAACTCTACTAAAGCTTGTAGGCCTTTTTGACCTAGCAGGTATGATTCAGCATAATATAGACCTATTTGTCTCACAGACTTGGTCGGTCTAGCTAGTGCTTTACTATCTTTTTGGTATACTGGAATTGTCCAGTACTTATTTCGAGTATATAAGATCCTTTAGCCAACTGGCTCGTTTCGAGTCTTGCATACTTTAATCCTTCTGTGCGATCATTAATCGTTTCTTTGTGAATTTGTTTCCCCGCGATATCGTACATGGTTAGGGTTATAAGGCCCTCCTTAAATTGATAGTATTGGATAAGCACCTCAACATCGAAAGGATTCGGGTAAACGCCCATCACGGCAAAATCTGTATTTAGTGCAAATTGAACACTAGTTGTATCTTGAATAGTGTCTGTAGTTATCGAAATCCAATATACGATGGTATCACAAAGCACGGGAGTTGAATTATCACAGGCATAGAAAATCAAGGTGTCAATGCCCTCAAAATTCGGCGAAGAAGAGTAGCTCAGACAAGTATCTCCGAATATTAAAGCATTGTTGGTGCCTACATTAATAAGATTGCTATTCACAATAGGGCCTTGCAAATCGTCGAAACCCAAACAATTACTGAGTAATTCTCCAGATTCACCGAACAATTCTACATAGCTTGTATTATAGAAGCCGGCAATTTGAAATTCCAAAACTAAGGTGTCACAAATTCCCAAGGAGTCGCATGCGATTAAACTGATAAAATCAATACCACTAAAAGAAGTATCTGGTATGTAAGTAAAACAAAGGTTGGAGTCGATAGAAAAAGAACCTACGCCTAAATCCTCCGAATACAAGCTATCAATCTCCCCAACTAAGTCAGTAAACACTATGCAATCAATAACGGTGCTATCATTGGTAATTGCATAAGTAGCGGTATCTGTATTAGCAGTAGCCTGTATATTTATTTGTACCACCACCGTGTCACAATCATTTGGGCTAGCTGTTTGGCAAACAGTTGTTGTGAAATAATCGGTGCCGTAATAGTTCGCTAGAGCTTGATAATCGAAGCAAAGCTGGTTAAGGTTTGCTGTTCCAAAATCGGGATTATCAATAATGGTAGTAGTCAAACTCGGGCATGCATTAGCGACATTAACAATACATTCGTTAAGAAAAAGGTTTTCAATACTTGAAACAACGACTGTATCCACGAGCAAAGCGAAAGGTATATTTTGTAAAGCCGATGATGGTGGTATGGGTGCTCCACCTGTTATTGGACTAATCGAGCCAGAAGCCTGCGTCATATTTGAGGATCCTGAATTGGTATAGTATGAAGGACCTGGCGTTTCAGAACTATCGATGGATTCCACATTAACCCACACAAAATCGCCTTGTGCTTTATTTCCATCGACGGTTAAAACCATATAACCATGTTCAGAAAGATTAACATATTCCACATGCGGATTAAAAAGGCTTACGAGCCCACCTACGCCATTTAGAACATCTAGACCAGGAGAAGTAACAGAAGTAACAACAAATTCCACTGCTGCCGTACCGGTGGAGTTGCCGGGAACATTATTTACCCAAGCAGTATGTATATCTCCTGTTAGTACCACAGGGTTTTGAATGTTGTTGTTTTCAATATAATTGATTAATCGGCTACGTTGAGAATTGTAACCATCCCATTGATCAGCATTTACCGGTGTTCCAAAAATTTCGAGTGGCGCCATCATTACTTGCTGGCATATCACTTTCCATTGTGTGCTATTGTCACTAAGTCTATTCTCCAGCCAAGTAAACTGGTCATCGCCCAATAACTTATGATTGTTGTTGTTGGTTTGGCCCAAATTCTGTTCATCTCTTCCCCAAAGTCTAGAATCTAAAACAATTAAATCGAGCAAACTGCCGTATCGCAAGTTTCTCCATATTTTTACGTCATCGTTGGGGTCTGGATTACGAAGTGGCATATATTCCTTGTAGGCTTGAGTTCCACTTATTTTTCTGTTTATCCAAGGTCCCTCAGATCCTGAGCTGTGATTTTGTGCGCCATCTTTGTAGGAGTCATTGGCGGTTTCATGATCATCCCAAGTGGTTATAAAGGGGTGAATCTGGTGCGCTCGTTGCAGTTGGTCATCTAATTTGTAATGTGAATGACGAATTCTATAATCACTCAGCGTAATTATCTCATTAGTTGGCTCATATGTTCTGCCTTGGTCGGTTACCACAGCCGTATTATAACCACCAGTTTCATATTCATAGATATAATCTCCGAGGTGAATAACCGCATCTAAGTCGTTTCTTTTGGCCATGCTTCCATAGGCGTTGAAAAATCCGTGCTCATAGCTGCTGCATGAAGCTACAGCAAATCTTGCCTCAGTTCCACCTGTTGCGGGAGCTGTTTTCGTTCGACCAATCACCGAGTTTTGTCCTAAAGCTTTAAACACATAGTAGTAATAGGTAGCGGGCTGTAAACCACAGATGTCTAGTTTTACGGTGTAGTCACTGAGTGAATCTGCCGTGGTTTGTCCAAAATTGATGATATTGGTGAAATTCACATCCGTAGCTACTTGCCAGTAAACTGGAATCTCCGACACATTACCAGTTGGTGGAGTAACTTTTGTCCATAGAATCACTTGATCAGATAAAGGATCACCCGAGGCAACTCCGTGAAAAAAGGGTGCTTGACCTGCTTTCAGTGTGGTTCTGGATTCTTGTGCCTGCATGGAAAAAGTCACAAATATTCCTGCAAGGACGAATAGGTGTTTAAATAGGGGCATAGCAGTTGATTTTGAGCCTTGAAGATAAGGAGAATTAAGGATACTTGAACATTAATAATCGGTTAAATAACTGGCTTTGTACGGATAGCGATCGAGGTATAGTTTTTTGATATGCACATACATGATATCACGCAATTCATCCAGATTTTCACCAGTTTCTGCAGAGATAAAAACCGCTTCATTATTACTTTTTGCCATCCAGCTTTGTTTGAGCTCTTGGAGCAGTTCTTTTCTTATTTCTTCTGGCAGATGCTCATCAAAATGTCTTTCTCTGTACAAATCTATTTTATTGAAGATGATAATCTGGGTTTTATTCTCCGCTTTGAGCTCTTGCAAAGTTTCATTAACTACATTGAACTGATCTTCGAAATTGGGATGAGCTATATCTACAACATGCAGTAATATATCACTCTCTACAGCTTCATCCAAGGTTGATTTGAAACTTTCCACTAAGTGGTGAGGAAGTTTACGAATAAACCCTACTGTATCAGAAAGAAGGAAAGGTACATGGTTAAGCACCACTTTTCTCACTGTAGTATCTAAGGTGGCGAATAGCTTATTTTCTGCAAAAACGTCTTCTTTACTCAAGGCACGCATTAACGTAGATTTGCCGACATTGGTATAGCCAACCAAAGACACGCGAATCATTCCATCTCGGTTCTTTCGCTGGGTGAGATTTTGTTTATCAATCGTTTCCAGTTTTGCCTTGAGTTTGGCGATATTCTGTTTGGCAATACGTCGATCCGTCTCAATTTCTTTTTCACCAGCACCTTTCATTCCGATACCTCCTTTCACACGGTCTAAGTGCTGCCACATCCCCTTCAGTCGGGGTAGTAAGTATTGCAGCTGAGCGAGCTCTACTTGAGTTTTGGCTTGTAAGGTTTGTGCACGCTGTGCAAAGATGTCCAAAATTAGCATACTTCGATCAAGCACTTTGCATTTGAGTTCTTTTTCTATGTTCCTTTGCTGAGAAGGGGTAATTTCATCATCAAAGATGACCATGTCTACGTCGTAGGCCTTAACGAAGGTCTTAATTTCCGCAAGTTTACCGCTTCCTACATACGTTCTCTTCTCCGGGTGGTCTAGTTTTTGCCAAAACTTTTCTTCGGTCTGAGCCCCTGCTGTTTCCGCAAGGAATTCGAGCTCATCAAGATACTCCTTTAACTGCTGTTCACTTTGTTTTTTAGTAACCAAACCTACCAAGACAGCTCGTTCTATTCGATGATCTTCTACTTGATGAATTTTATCTTTTGGCATTCACTGATTTTTAATTTTCTCGTTATGCAAAGTTCCACTTTTCATCAAGAAAGTCGTAATTTAGAGGTAATTTTATAATCATTTAAGTTAAAGAACCCATGGACAAAAACACCCCTGTTTCCCATTTAATGACCAAGAAGGTAATTGTGGCGGATTTGAAGACCAAATTCGAGAATGCTTTAACCTTATTTTTAGACTATCATATTTACCATTTACCTGTAGTTTTTGATGATAAATTGCTTGGCATATTTAGCATGACTGATGCTCTTAAATTTTATAGAAGTGGAGCGGACGTTAGTTCATTTGAGATTGAAAAAGAAATGACTCACGAACCCACTACTTTGCATATGGATGATACTTTGGGGAAAGCGGCCAGTATTTTGGCTGAAGCTAACTTTAGAACCCTGCCAGTTATTAATGACGAGGGAAAAGTGGTTGGGATTCTATCCAACAAAGATTTAGTCAGGCTCCTAGACAGAAAGATAAACCACTAGAGCTTGGTGATCAAGAACAAAAGAAAGGTCCCGGAAAAGGTCGGGATTTTTTTAGTAGGATTTAGCTTCTTCGATATCTTCCAGTATCCCTAAATAGTTTTTGTATCGCTCCTCGCTGATTTCACCTTTTTTTAGTGCATCTACAACGGCGCATTTCGGCTCGTTGATATGTAAACAGTTGTGAAATTTGCAATCAGAAAGCAAGGCGGCCATTTCTTTGAAGTATAATCCCACTTCATTTCGTTCAAAACCTACTACGCCAAATTCCTTGATGCCAGGAATGTCAATGATCGCGCCACCAAAATGTAAAAAGAACATTTCAGCAAATGTTGTGGTGTGCTTTCCTTTCTCATGTTTCTTTGATACCTCGCCGGTTCGCAAGTTTAAATCGGCATCAATCGCATTGGCTAGTGTGGATTTTCCAACACCTGAGTGCCCGATAATCAAGCTGGTTTTTCCTTTTAGTAAGGCACTAATTTCATCAAGACCACTTCCCGTGATAGCGGAAACTAAATGGCAAGGATATCCTAAGGCTTGGTAAATATTTATAAACTTTTCCTGAATTTGTTGATCTTTTTCGGAGAGTATATCTTGCTTGTTGAACACGAGTACGGTGGGAATATGATAGGCCTCAGCAGTGAGTATAAAACGATCAATAAAACCGGAGGATGTTCGAGGCTTACTTGCGGTAACCATCAATAAGGCCTGGTCGATATTCGAGGCAAGTATATGAGAGTGAGCTCTTTTAGCCGGCGATTTTCGAATGATGTAATTGCTGCGCTTCTCGATTTTAGTGATCATCCAATCGCCATCTTCATTGGTCATTTCTACATAATCACCTACAGCTACTGGATTGGTACTCGTTAATCCATCCAAGCGGATTAAACCTTTAAGTCTGGCTTCGATAACTTGCTCGTCAGTCGTAATCAACTTATACCAGGCGCCTGTCGATTTAATTACTCTTGCTCGCAATGTAACTGCTTTTAGTGTTCTTAACGGCGTGAAAAATGTCTTCGATCAGGTCGGGGTTTTGCTCTACACTGGTACCTATTACTATAATATCTGCACCAGCTTCGCATATGACTTTGGCTGTTTCTTTATCGCGTATACCTCCACCTACAATTAGGGGAGTGTTGGTGGCTCGTGAAACTTCTTTTACCATGTCGCAAGCGACAGTATTAATTGCACCGCTTCCGGCATCTAAATAGGTGCATTTCAAGCCGAGCATTTCTCCAGCCATGGCGGTACAAGAGGCAATGTCGGGCTTGTCGTAAGGAATAGGGGTGGTGTTGCTCATGTAGGAGGCGGAAGTGGCCTTACCACTTTCTACCAACATGTATGCGGTAGAGATAATTTCAAGTGAAGAATTTCTTAAAATCGGAGCGGCTTCAACGTGCTTGCCTATCAATAATTCAGGGTTTCTTCCAGAGATTAAGGAAAGCAACAAAATCGCATCAGCTCCTGTGTGGATTTGCAATGAACTACCCGGAAACAAAACTACGGGAACACTTGTGTTTTCTTTTAAAAATTGAATTGTTCTATCAAGATAATTGCCAGTTATTAAACTTCCACCCACAAAGAAATAATCAATTAAACCTTTGTTAGCAGAAGCACTCAATTTGCTCAAATGTTTGTCAGATACTTTATCTGGATCAACGAGAATAGCTAGAGACTTTTTGTCTTTTGCTTTTTTCTCTAACCAATCGTTATAGTACTTCATAGGGCAAATATAAGTATACCTCGTGACTCTAGAATGAACCCATGCCGATTCTTCAGGTATTAGCGGCTTTAAAAACCAATAGAATACATATTTTTGCATTGGTAGACATAATTTATCATGAAGCATATAGCGCAGATACCTTGCGTTTTGCTGTTTCATCTTTGTCTCAATTAAAAAACAAGCCATGCATTACCAAGAAAAAGTGGATTTATTGTTTAAGCAGGAGTGCTATTTGCACCGCGATTTAAATACACTTTTGAATCACGAGTCTGATGAATGGAAACAAACCAGTTTCGAAGAAAAGGAAGCCTTACTCATGGAGCTGTACCTTTCTAAGGAAACGATTGCCTTTTATGTAAATGAATATGCCAAACAACTTGCTGCACATAATGCATTTCAAATTCTTGCTCAAAGCGTGCGTTTGCTCATTATGCATGTAAAGGATGAACTCATGCGCGTCTCACTTCTCAAAATATATGTTGATCTTAGCAAGAAAAATGAATAAGATGTCCGCACCGGTTACCCAAAGAAATTCAAACTCAGTAGAGGCATTTTTGCATGCTATTTCAGATGAACAAAAACGAGCAGATGCTTTTAAGTTTTTGGGGCTGTTTAAAAATATAACAGGTTTCGAGCCTGAAATGTGGGGCGGATCCATTATTGGATTTGGTTCATATCATTATGTATATGCTAGCGGCAGAGAGGGAGATTGGATGTTAACGGGCTTTTCGCCAAGGGCAAAAAACTTTTCGCTCTACATTATGAGTGGCTTTTCTCGGTTCGATAGCTTGCTTGCCGAGTTAGGTAAACACAAAACAGGAAAGGCGTGTTTGTATGTAAACAAATGGGATGATGTGAATGTAGAAGCACTGGAAGAAATGATTCGTGTTTCAGTAAACTTCATGAAAGAAAAATACAATGGCTAAAGTAAAAACAACATTTGCTTGTCAAAGCTGTGGAAGCACTTATGCAAAATGGCAAGGGAAATGCACGGCATGCGGGGAATGGAATACCATTGTTGAGGAAGTAATTGAAAAGCAAGAAAAAGGCGAAGTTGATTGGAGGGAAAGTCAAGAATCTTCTTCGGGTAAACCGAGGAAATTACGCGAAGTGGAAGTCGGAGAAAGCTATCGTATTGATTCGGGAGATAGTGAATTAAATCGTGTTTTAGGTGGCGGAATTACGCCCGGCAGCCTGGTGCTTATGGGCGGTGAGCCCGGCATTGGTAAGTCAACGCTTTTGTTGCAACTAGCCATCAAACTCAAAGGATGGAAGGTCTTATACATTAGTGGGGAAGAAAGTGAAAAGCAAATTCAACAAAGAGCGCTGCGTTTGGGTCATGAGAATGAAGATTGCTATATTTTTACGGAAACTGCCACGCATAAAGTCTTTCATTATATCAAAGAATTACAACCTGACATTGTTGTGGTAGATTCTATCCAAACCATGCAATCGCGAACAATAGAGTCTACACCGGGAAGCGTATCTCAAATTCGTGAGTGCACAGCAGAATTTCAACGCTTTGCCAAGGAAACGAATACACCGGTTTTCCTTGTCGGGCACATTACCAAAGATGGACATATAGCCGGTCCGAAAATTCTCGAGCATATTGTAGATACTGTTTTACAGTTTGAAGGTGATCGCAATCATGTGTATCGAATCTTACGTACTATTAAAAATCGTTTTGGCTCAACAGCGGAACTTGGTTTGTACGAAATGCAGGGCAATGGCTTACGAATAGTAGAAAACCCCTCTGAGATTCTGATTACCCAAAAGGATGAGAATATGTGTGGGGTGGCCATTGCAGCCACTATGGAAGGGATGCGACCAATGCTTATTGAAGTACAAGCCTTGGTGAGCACGGCTTTTTATGGCACACCTCAACGAAGTGCTACTGGTTTCGATGCGAAAAGGTTAAATATGTTACTTGCGGTTTTAGAAAAGCGAGTTGGAGTGAATATCGGCACGAAAGACGTGTTTCTTAATATAGCAGGAGGACTTAAAGTGGAGGATCCTGCGATTGATTTGGCAATTGTGGCCGCATTGATGAGTTCGTATCAAGATGTCGCTATCAGCATGAAATACGCCTTTGCTGGCGAAGTTGGCTTAAGTGGTGAAGTTCGGGCGGTGAATCGGGTAGAGCAGCGTATTCAAGAGGCTGAAAAGTTGGGGTTTGAGAAAATTTATATTTCGAAATACAATTTTGGCAAACGAAACAGCATGCCTAAATTTAAGATAGAAGTTGTGCCCATTGCTAAGGTTTATGAGTTGTTGAAGCACTTGGATTTATAAGATATGTTAGATTATAAAGCACATTGGGAGAAAGTTTATGCTACGAAAACTCCCGAAGAAGTGAGTTGGACGCAAGCTCATCCAAAAAGTAGTTTAAAGCTCATCCAAGATGCTGTCAAATCTAAGGAGTCCAGTATCATCGATATTGGAGGCGGCGATAGTGTATTGACAGATTGTCTTGTGGCAGATGGGTATACAGATATGACTGTTCTCGATATTTCTAAGCACGCTTTAGATCGAGCTGCCATGAGGCTTGGCGGGAAAGCGAGTCAAGTGAATTGGATTGAAAGTGATATCCGAGATTTTTCTCCAAAAAAATCTTATGCGCTTTGGCACGATCGAGCGGTTTTTCATTTTCTCACCGCGCCAGAGGATATTCACCGATATCTTGATTTGGTTTTACATTTTGTCACAGGAGAGTTGATACTTGCCACCTTTTCCAATGAAGGACCCAAGCGGTGCAGTGGGTTGGAGGTAAAACAATATGATATTAAAAGTCTATGCTCTTTACTTGATTCAACTTTTGATTTAGTGGAGAGTTTCACAGAGGACCATATAACCCCTTTTGATACTAAGCAAAACTTTCTATTTGCTCGTTTTAAACGAAGGCAAAGTGTTTGCTAAGTTAGGCATGTATCTTTTCCCAAGGCGAAGCTTCTTCCAACTGATAAGCTAATTCGAGTAGCAAGGCGTCCTCGCCGTGGTTAGCCCAAAACATCATACCTATAGGCATGCCATCAGCTTCGTTTTCACCCATAGGCAAGGAAATAGCTGGACCCCCACTAGCATTCGCATAAGGGGTATAGCAGGCCCAATTGGTCATCCGCTTGAACATGACTTCAAAGTCTAAATCGGCACCTAAATGACCAATTTGGGGCGTAGTATGCGCAAGCGTCGGGGTAAGCATAATATCTACGTTTAAATTTTCAAACATCTGATGATAGTCATGGTAAGACTTTTTCAAGCGACGAATAAAGCCCGGTGTTCGCCACATGTTTTTTGGATATTTCTTTGCTAAGCCATTGAGTAAATTGGTTAGCTTCTTATTGTCATAATGTTTGCCAAACATAGTCCATCCTAGGTGTTTAGTAAGGAAGGCAAGCATTTCCCAGAGATAAACAAAGTCATCGACGAACTGTTCTTCCACGGGAATAGCCACCTCGTGCACTTCATGTCCCAAACTTTCGAGTAACTCAGCTGTTTTTCGTAAAACTTTCTCTGTTGCCGCATCTCCTTTTAATCCCCGAAGAGAATCATTGGCAAATCCTATACGGAGTTTTTTACTGATAGGTCTTTCTACGAGACCAATGGGTTTTAACTTAGGGTTTTTATAATATTTCTCAGCTTCTGCGTAGAAATGCGCTGTATCGCGAACCGATCGAGTTATTACACCGTCTATTGCAACTTCAACGATTTGTTTGCGAAACATTTCGGAAGGTAACACCCTGCCTCGACTAGCTTTTAAACCGACTAGACCGCAACATGCTGCGGGGATTCGGGTTGATCCACCACCATCCGCGCTATGAGCGATAGGAACAACACCAGCAGCAACTAAGGCCGCAGCGCCTCCAGAGGAACCTCCGGCGGTGTAATCCACGTTCCAAGGATTACGGGTGTCTTCCAAATGCGGAAATTCAGTACTACAAGTAAAACCAAATTCAGGTAACGAACTATTGCCTAAATGAATAAAACCTTGACTCAAAATCTGTTTGACAATCGGATCAGTTTTTTTGGAGGGGGGCATGTTAAGGAAAGCTTCCGAGCCAAAACGCGTAACATGTCCTTCAATATTCGAGAGATCTTTGATGAAAGTAGGAATCCCTGAAAAATAGCCCGTATGCTCCTTTTTAGCTTCTTCTCGTGCCTTCTCGTAATTACTGTAAGTAATGGCTTGAAGCTGAGGATTAACCTTTTCTGCCCGGCGAATACAAGCCTCGGTGACTTCGGCAGAAGAAATCTCTTTATTTTTAATTCGTTGAGCAATAGCTACAGCATCATGATCTCCCAATACATCGTTGGTGAAGCTGTGAATACGTTTTTTCTCTTCCAAGTTGCGGTGTTTTTAAGTACGCTGAAGATATGATATTTCACTTAAATCAGGCTAAGGAAAATGATTTAATTTTCGCGACCGACAACCAGCACAAATTCTCCTTTGGGTTTATGTTTTTTGAAGTGATTCAGTAATTCATTTGCTGTTCCGCGAAGATTTTCTTCAAAGGTTTTCGTAAGCTCTCTGGAAATAGCCACTGCTGTTTCTGGGCCAATATATTGTACAATCTGTTCGAGGGTTTTTACTATGCGATGCGGCGATTCGTATAAAATTACTGTTTGCTTTTCCTGAGCGATACCTTCCAAAATGGTTTTTCTTCCTTTTTTGTGGGGAAGGAAGCCTATGAAAAGGAATTTATCACTCGGGAAGCCTGAATTAATCAACGCAGGAACAAATGCCACTGCTCCCGGAAGTGTGGTCACCTCAATTTGATTTTCTATACAGGCTCGAACCAAGAAAAATCCTGGGTCTGATATGCCAGGCGTACCGCCATCTGATACCAGAGCAAAGGTGGCACCCCCACGGAGCTTTTCAATAACACTTGCTGTTGCTTGATGCTCGTTAAATTTATGGTGACTCCAAAGTGGTTTGTCAATTTGATAATAGCTGGTCAGTTTTTTGGTTTGGCGGGTGTCTTCAGCTAAGATAATATCGACATTTTTCAATACCTCCACAGCTCTAAAGGTCATGTCCTGAAGGTTGCCAATGGGGGTAGGTACGATGTATAATTTTCCGCTCATGATCTCTTTTCAAAAGTGCGCACAATATTCAGAAGTATATAGCATATAATAATTAAAGGAATTGAAGCCCATTGAAACCCTGCAACAAGAATTAGACTTATCGCTGTAAATATATATTGCCACTTGTTTTCTTTTAAAGCGAAGCCTTTGAGTTTAAAACTAAACATGGGAATATTACTAAGCTGTAATCCAGATAGAATAATTGCTATTAAGCGTAACATCCAAGCAATATCTATACTTGAGTTTAACTTTATTCCCTTGAAATGGGCAATGAATAATCCCATGACGAAAATAGTTGATGCCGGCGTAGCTAATCCTTTAAACTCTGTAGTTTGATCAGTTGATATGTTGAACTTTGCCAAGCGAAGCACTGAGAATAGGGCAAGTATCAAAGGAAATAATATTAGAAACCCCTCGGGAATGGAGTCGATTCGGTTCAGGGTTTCAGCGAAATTAAATTCAAGGCCTACACTTGGTGGATAGGTGTAATAGGTAATTAGATATACTAAAGCGATAGCAGGAACAACACCAAAACTAACTGCATCGGCTAGTGAATCAAGTTCTTTACCTATCGGTGAACTAACATTTAAGGCGCGTGCAGCCAATCCATCCAGAAAATCAGCCAGCAGTGATAAGGCGGTTAAAAAGGGAATGTAAACGACGTAGTCAAGAAAAAAGCACAATACCGCAATACAACCAAACAATAAATTGAGTAAAGTTAGGCTGTTTGGTATGTGCTTTTTTAAAGTCAATTTTAACTGCTAAGTTTCGGTATAAATCTACCGACTTTCTTTTGATATTCCGAATATTCTGGATATTTCGAAGCTGAGATTTCTTCACTGAAATCCGAACTGCTCTTAAATAAAATTACTAAAAGTATGCATCCAATGATACTCCAATTGATTGGCAAGCCTGTTGCAACTACGCTAAACAAATAGAAAACAATCCATATACTTTGTTCCGCTGCATAATTTGGGTGACGCATTTTAGCCCATAAACCAGTATGCACAAAACCCTTGGCATAAATGCCATCTAGTTTTTCACCACTGTTTATACGACGATATTTTTCAGTTTGGTAGTCATATTGTTGTTGATCCGCTAGCCATTCCATGTAGACCAAGCCAAGGATAATAGCACCTAAAACATAATCCCAAACACCGATGGTGGTTTGGTCCATAGAAAGCAAAATAGGTAGGGTGAAAAGAAGGATTAGGAAATGTTGGTAAAGACTGATGAAAAACAAGTTGAATAAACTGTATACCCATGGTTTATTGAAAGGCGGCTTTTGTTGTAAAATAGCCCAGCGATAATCCTCTTCGCCTTCCCAAAATTTCCATGAATACCCTCCACGGCGGCTAAAATTATAGCTCAAGCGTAAGCCCCAGATGCTTACCAAAACGGCTAGATAAATCATTCGGATATTCCAATCGCTGTACACCACAGCAATCCAACTATAGATTAAAGGCGTTAGACTCCACAATTTATCGGTTTGACTGTAATTTTTCGATATCTCAGCCACTACAAAGCCTGCTAATGCAATACCGAGACAGGTGTATATAAGAACCCATAGGGTTTCTTCTTGCGTATCGTTCAAGGGTGTTCCAAACTTGTAGGCAAGAATCGGGACAACAACAATTGTAAAAATTAAAAGTATGACTGTTCTTAACATAGTAGTTGATTTAGTTGAGTTCAAAGCTAGCTAATCTAGAATGTTTGAGTGAGATTCAAGTCAGTCTTTTGTCCAAGATTTGAAATACGGACACAATGATCAGGGCAAAAATTAGCCAAAAAGGAAAATAATCCAGGCGGATATACCCAAAAACATGCAGCCCTTCAGTATACTTCCAAGGGCATTTTCCGATAATCATCTCCAATAAGAAGCCCGTGGTAAATTCTACTAAGTATATCACCGCAACCGCTATCAATGCCCTGATGAAGGTATTGAACTTTTGCACCAGCGGTTCGAATAACTTAAATAAAAGAGGAATGCTAGCATAAATCAAGAACATCCATAAATATGTTTTTCCTCCCATTGCCCAATCAATAGCATCATCGGCAATAAAAGTAGAAACAGCTTTTGATAGCGAAGTAAATACCACTTCAGTGCTAATACCAATGCAGGCAAATAATAGTGAAAGCAAGAATATCTTCGGAAATCGAATGCTTTTCATTGTTTGAGGTGTAGCGTTTGCGTAGGGAAAGCGAATGAAACATTCATTTCTTCCGCCAGTTCGATTAACTGAAGAAGGATTTTATGTTTACTTGCCAATTCATCGTCATAAGAAGGTACATCGAGATACACCATAACTAAAAGATCAATCGATGAGGCCCCCAGACCATTAAGATGTACGATTGTTTTGTCCGCTGCAACCCAGCTATTTTGATTGATTATCTCTTTTGAGCGAAGTGCAAATTCTTCCAAAACTTTTGGTGAAGTACCATACTCTACACCCATAGTCCACTTCCACCGTCTATATATGCGAAGTCCAAAGTTATCTATGATTTGGTTAGATAAATCACCGTTCGGGATATAGGCTACGGACTGTGCTGGTGTTCTCAGCCTCGTGGCACGCATGCCAACTTCTTCAACTGTTCCCTCTATACTGCCCAAAAGGATATAATCACCAATCTCAAACGGATGATCGAGAAGGATGGTGACTGTTCCAATAAAGTTTTTTACGGAATCTTGCGAGGCTAAAGCCAAGGCCAAACCACCTATGGATAAACCTGCGAGAATTGCAGCAAGATTTACATTGAGTTGTTGAAGTGCGATTGAAATGGCAATGATGATAACAATAATTCTAAAGAGCTTATGAACTATTGGCAATAGCTGATCATCGAGTTTAGATTCGGTTTTTTCTACGTGTCGCTTCAAGTAACTCATGGCTATATTAAATAAGCGAATGATGAGTATCGCGGCGAGAAAGATTAGCAATATGTTAATGGACTTGACAATGTACTGTAATATCAGTGGAGGCAATTGAATACTCGGTATTATTTTGGAGAAGCTAAAGAACAGCACAATCCAGCTAAAGGATTTAGCAAGCTTATCCAAATAATCTTCTTTTTCTAGTACCAATAATTTTTTATGAACTATCACGTAGTGAAGCAAATACTCTACTAGGCGATGGGTGATAGCATAAGCGATTAATCCAATGACGACGAGTAGGAAAAGGCTAAACCATTGCCATGCATAAAGACCCAAAAACTCTTTATTTCTTATTTTAACCGGCAATAAACTGCTGAAGGTTTTCATCCCAAAAGGAAACACTTCCTTAAACATTTTGTCAGTTTGTTCGATCGTTTTTTTAGCATAGTACCATTTGCTGTCAATTTTCTCCAAATAAATTCTTGGCTCAAGTGGGTTTAGTATATAAATGTTTTCATTGCTAATAGTGTCTGTAAAGTTGGCATCCTTTGTAATCTGATGGGTGTAGATGTAAATGCCTTTTCCGTCTAAAATTTGTTTCAAGTGTATGGCAAGCTCGATTCGTTGTTCCTCATCAGTAACTGAAGGATGAATGCTTAGAGCAGAAATTTCAGGATGATAATTATCTGCTTGCAGATTATCTAAATGCGTGCTAACTGTCGCTTGAGGGTTCGATAAATCTTGGGCAAAACTGCTAAATGATGCAATTACAACAAATAGAAAAATGGAAATTATTCTTTTCATAATGGCAAAGTTACAGAGAATAATGAATCGAAGGAAGTAAGTGGGCTTGTTAAACGTCGTAATTCAGATTAACAGCTAACCATTTTTCTAGCTCTTGTATGGTATATCCTTTTCTTTCAGCAAGACTCTCTAGCTGATCTTTTCCGATACGACCTACGCCAAAATATCTTGAATCTGGGTGTGCAAAATACCAGCCACTTACAGATGCTGTTGGAAACATTGCATAGCTTTCTGTTAAGGTAATTCCTGTGTTCTTTTCTACCTGAAGCAATTCCCATAGGGTCGCTTTCTCAGTGTGGTCTGGGCAAGCGGCATAGCCAGGCGCTGGTCGAATTCCTTGGTATTGCTCTTTGATTAATTCTTCGTTATCTAAGGTTTCGTTTTTAGCATAGCCCCAATATTCTTTTCGGACCAATGCATGCAGGTATTCTGCAAAAGCTTCCGCAAAACGATCAGCAATGGCTTTAAGCATAATGCTGCTGTAGTCATCGTGATCGGCTTCAAATTCTTTTATTTTCCCTTCTATTCCTATGCCCGCAGTTACGGCAAAAGCACCCAAATAGTCCTTGCCATGTGGAGAAATAAAATCGGCTAAACACATATTTTGTGCGCCTTCTTTTTTCTCTGCTTGTTGACGCATGAAGTGCAGTTGGACTTTCTCTCCGAAATGATCAAGCAGCACATCATCTTCTTGGCTCTTGGCTGGGAAAATGCCAAAAACACCTTTGGCTATCAACCATCTTTCTTGGATGATTTGATCAATCATCGCATTGGCATCATCGAAAAGTTTTTGCGCTTCTTTTCCATACCTGTCATTTGCTAGAATTTTCGGGTAAGTACCTTTAAGCTCCCAGGTATTGAAAAAAGGACTCCAATCGATAAAAGGGCGCAGTATGGAGAAATCCATGTTGTCAATTACATGAATCCCTTTAAATGCCGGTTCTGAAAGATTGCCAAAGTTCAACTGCATTTTATTCTCACGAGCCGCCTTAATACTTACATAATTAATATTGGGCTTTCTGTTTTTGTAGGCCTCTCGCATGTCAACATACTCTTGTTGTACCTCAGCAATAAATGATTCTTTTAAGTCTCCGAGTAATTTTTCAACTACGGGAACCGATCGTGAAGCATCAAGGACATATATCGCCTGTCCTCTTTTGTAATGCTCATCAATTTTTACCGCAGTATGTATTTTGGATGTCGTTGCACCTCCAATCAGTAAAGGAATATCAAATCCTTCTCGCTCCATTTCTTTGGCCACATGAACCATTTCATCCAATGAAGGGGTAATTAACCCACTTAAGCCAATTACATCTACTTGTTGCTTTCGGGCTTCGCTTAAAATTCTTTCGGCGGAAACCATAACGCCCAAATCGATGACTTCAAAACCATTGCATGCCATAACCACCCCAACGATGTTTTTGCCAATATCATGCACATCGCCTTTTACAGTAGCCATTAAAACCTTACCTCGACTGCTACTGCTCGTTTTTTCGGCCTCTAAATACGGCATCAAGTAGGCTACAGCTTTTTTCATCACGCGGGCAGATTTAACTACTTGAGGCAAGAACATTTTACCTTCGCCGAACAAATCACCCACGACATTCATTCCATCCATGAGTGGGCCCTCAATTACTTGCAGTGGCTTCTCAAACTGTTGCCGAGCTTCCTCGGTATCTTCATCAATGTAATCAATAACTCCTTTTACCAAAGCGTACTCCAAGCGCTTAGCAACGCTGAAACTTCGCCAGGCTTCATCTGTTTTCTTTTCTTTCGTTTGCCCTTTAACGCTTTCAGCAAAATCCAACAATCGTTCCGTAGCATCGTCTCTTCGATTGAGCAAGACATCTTCCACTCGCTCGATCAATTCTTTAGGAATATCATCATAGATTTCCAACATGGAAGGATTAACAATACCCATGTCCATGCCGTGTTTAATGGCATGATACAAGAAAGCAGAATGCATAGCTTCTCTCACTGTATTGTTTCCTCTAAAAGAAAAAGATACGTTGCTGACACCTCCACTAACTTTCGCTCCAGGAAGATTTTCTTTTATCCATTTTGTCGCTTTGAAGAAATCCAATGCATAGTTTTTATGCTCTTCCAAACCTGTGGCTACTGGAAAAATATTAGGATCAAAAATGATGTCACCTGGGGAAAATTTTACCTCGTTGACAAGAATGTCATAACTTCTTTTACAAATGGAAATACGTCGTTCGTAGGTATCTGCTTGTCCCTCCTCGTCAAAGGCCATAACTATCGTTGCGGCACCGTACATCTTTATTTTACGCGCTTGTTCTATAAAGATTTCCTCTCCTTCTTTAAGAGAGATTGAGTTTACTATACACTTTCCTTGCACGCATTTTAATCCAGCCTCGATGATTTCCCATTTGGAACTATCTATCATGATTGGAATACGTGATATTTCGGGTTCGGAGGCAATCAAATGAAGAAAGGTTGTCATGGCTTCTACACCATCGAGCATGCCTTCATCCATATTGACATCCAAGACTTGAGCCCCACCTCTTACTTGGTCTAAAGCGACAGATAAAGCATCTTCGAATTGCTCTTCTTTAATGAGCCGCAAAAATTTTCTTGAACCAGTTACATTGGTGCGTTCGCCTACATTAATAAAATTCGACCCTTCGTACACAACTAAGGGCTCCAATCCAGATAAGCGTAATGAATAACTCATCTTACAGGCTCTTAATTTTATTAATTAAACTACTTGATGAGTACCCCTGAACAAAAGGGATAGATACCACTTGGCCGCCATAGGATTTTACAAAATCACCACCAACAATATTTTCGATAGACCAATCTCCCCCTTTACACAACACGTCTGGTTTAATCATCTGAATCAATTCCTCTGGTGTATCATCTTCAAAAATAATTACGGCATCAACCATTTCAAGGGCTGCTAGCATTTCACTTCGATCTAGCTGGTTAACGACTGGTCTCTCTTTTCCTTTTAAACGGCTAACGGAGGCATCGCTATTTAGGCCAACAATCAGTTTATCACCCAATTGGATGGATTCTTTTAAGGTATGCAGGTGTCCAACGTGCAGTATATCAAAGCAACCATTGGTAAAAACTATACGATCGGATTTTACCCGCCACTGCGCCAATCTGCGCTTAAGTTCCTCTATGTCGCTAATTTTAGGATTCACTGCTTAGAATTTTCGTACTTATATTTTTTTGTCTACTCAATAAGCCAAAAGCTAATAGTCCCATAATGATAATAAGAATAGTTTGTCCTATCCATAATACCCACCCTAAAGTAGTTCCAAGGTGAACGGCTGCACCATACAAGGACAAAAGATACCCTGTTATAAGCGGATATGCCCCTATACCCCCAGGGGTAGCTAAAAACCCAAAAGTTCCAAAAAACAACAAGGACAATGCGGCACCCAAACCCAACTCTACGCCCACAGGAAGAGTTTTAAATGCAAAGCTTACCATTGCAAAGTAAAACACCCAAATCGCGATAGTTTGGCCGATAAACAGCAGGGGCTGGTCCAGTTTGAAAATAGATAGAATGCCATCTTTAAAGCCATGAATAAGCTTTCCTATTCTTGACTCCGTATGACTTGAGCTCAGTAAGAGCCTTCGTAAAACGAAGATGCCCATAATTGATACAAGGGTCAAGGCGCTTATGGATAAAATGGGATTATCAACCAACCAAAACACAATTGGATCAAAGGTAGAAGCCAAGTGTTGAGCATAAAACTCCATGAAAATTGGATACTGGAAGATGAAGGTAAGCACACCCACGAGTAGTAACATAAGCATGTCGATGATGCGTTCGTTTACAACCGTTCCGATGCTTTTATTAATTGGAATACTATTATGGCTCGCTATTACACCACAACGGGCTACCTCTCCGGCTCTGGGAATTCCAATGTTGACAAGGTAATTGACACTTATAGCGTTAAAAGCGGTAAGAAATGGAATGGAGTTGCCCGTTGCCTTTATCAAGGCTTGCCACCGTTTGGCTCGAATCGCTTGACTGAACAAGGTCATAGAAACAGAAGCTATCAACCACCAGTAATTTGCCGATTTGACAGCATTTTTCATATCAGCTATATCACCAGGAGTAAGCTTTCTATAGAAGAGATAAATCAGGAAAAGTCCAAAGCCAAGGGAAAGGACAACTTTTATAACTGATTTAATCGAAGTGTTTGCCAAAGTATCCGTTTAAAAAGTAGCAGTTTACAATCGGTTGTTTTCGTTCGGGTGAACGGTAACAGGTACGTGTAATCGCGCCTCGTCGACATCCATATACGCATAAGAGATGATAATAATGATGTCTCCAACAGCAACTTTTCTAGCTGCTGGACCATTCAAACAAATTGTGCCCGAGCCTCTTTCCCCTTTAATTACATAGGTTTCCAATCGTTCACCATTGTTTATATTGACGATCTGAACTCGCTCATTTTCAATAATATTTGCCGCATCCATCAAATCTTCATCAATAGTAATACTACCAATATAGTTGAGGTCGGCCTGAGTGACTTTCACCCGATGAATTTTCGATTTGAAAACTTGTAATTTCATGCAGCAAATGTAAGCAAGTTAATTATAAAATCATATTGTCAATGAGTCTTACACCCTCTATTCTAGCGGCGCACAAGGCAATCAAATTTTCCTTATTATTGGTATGTCTGAGGCTCGTTTTATCCACGATATCAAAGTATTCTAAAATTAAACCGGGGAAGTTTTTTAATTGTCTCTCACCAAGCTCAATTAAAACGGAATTATCGTAATCAAGCAAATGCTGTTTTACCCAATCAAGGGTTTTATAAATAATCTTTGCTTCTTTTTTTGCTTCAGCACTCAAGCGTTCATTTCTCGAACTCATTGCCAATCCATTGGTTTCTCTGAAGGTTGGCATGCCACAAACCTCCACTGCTCTTCCTTGAATCTCGACCATCTTTTTGCAAATGGCAAACTGCTGGAAGTCTTTTAAACCCATAAACATGTGACTCGGGTTAACGATATCCAATAGTAAGGAAACGACTTGCATCATGCCATCAAAATGTCCCGGACGAAATTCACCTTCGTATACTTGGGCCATATGCCCCACGTCTGGCACTTCGAAATGGTCTGTACCATCGGGGTAAATAGTTTGCACGCTGGGAAGAAAAAGTACATGACATCCGGCTTTTTCCAGTAGTTCTTTATCCCGTTTTTCGTTTCGGGGATATTTTTCCAAATCTTCGGCTTTGTTGAACTGAGTCGGATTTACAAAAACACTGCAAACCACCAGATCGCAGGTGTCCTTTGCCGCCTGAATAAGGGATAGGTGTCCTGCATGAAGCGCACCCATAGTTGGAACAAAACCAATACTCAAGCCTTTATCTTTTTCCCGAGAAATGAAGGTTTGCAGTTCCTCTCTCGATTCAAAATTAATCATCGTGTTTGGGATGTTTGATAAGCTTGATGGTTTCTAAACGATTATCACTTGCTTCGGTAATAAGCAATTCAAAATTGGCTATAAAAACAGTTTCATTCACTTCAGGAATGTCTTCATTATTGACCACAATAAATCCAGCCAAGGTCTCATAATCGCCATCAGGTAGTTCAAGTTTATACTTGTCGTTGAGATAATCTACTTCTAAACGACCCGAAAAGATAAATGCATTGGGTGCCAGTTGCTTTTCTATAAACTCGTCGTCATCATGCTCATCTTGAATCTCTCCAAATATTTCTTCAATTAAGTCTTCCAGCGTAACTAATCCAGCGGTGCCGCCATATTCATCGACAACATGCGCCATGCTTTTATGTTCTTTGGTAAATTGGCTTAGCAAATCGCGCGCACTCATGTTTTCAGGAACTACAACAATAGGATAGATATTACTTTCCATGGGTTTTTGTTGTTTGATGATATCAATATGATGTACATAACCAATTACATTATCAATATTATCTTCATAAACCAATAAACGCGACAGACGAGTTTCTATAAATTTGGACTTGAGTTCTTCAAAACTTGCTAGTTTGTCAATGCCGTGAAGTTCGGTTCGAGGAATCATACACTCTTTTACTCGAGTATCTTTTAGGTAAAGGGCTTTTTCAAAAATTTCGCTATTGATTTCATCATCGTTATCAATTCCTTGCTGACCAGCAGCAAGTTCTTTGATGTAGTATTCTAAATCTACGGATGAAAACCCTTCTTGGTCCTCATTATATCTTTCTGGCATCAGGTATTTGATCAGCTGCGATGAAAGCCAAGAGAAAATGGATGCGATTTGCTTTAAAGGAAACCAGTAAATGGAGTACTTAAAAGGGACTGCAAAAATAGAAAGTGCTCGATAGGGTGAGATACGGAAAAGTGCTTTAGGGAAAAACTCACCAAATATTAGCACAACAATGGTTGTAATCAGCGTTTGGGCAATGAGCAACCAAAATTGCTGCTCGATTTGTAGGCTGTTTTCATTGAGTAATTGCGATGCAAAACTACTGAATAGGATAAGCGCGATATTATTTCCAATCAATAAGGCGGTGATAAAGGTCGGAGCCTCATCACTGAATTCAGCAATAACTCGGCTGGCCCTTTTCCCTGTTTCTTTATTGAGTTCTATCCTGAGTTTGTTAGACGAGACAAAGGCAATCTCCATTCCCGAGAAAATGGCACTGAGTAGAAGGAAAATTATACTAAGTATTACGGTTGTCATTGATTTTCTGAATTTTCTTTCGCCTTCATCTTAGCTAAAAACCTGTTCTGACTTCTCAAATTGAAGAACAAAATAGTGCAAAAGATACTAATGAAGAACGGAAAATATACCTTGTGGGTAATACTTTGAATCAGTACAAGTTTGTATATACTAACGCCAAGACTTAGCAGGGCGGTAATAGCCCAAATGTATTGAAGGATGCGGGTAAACACAGTTCTTAAATTATCTTTTACTCGAGCAAAATTAAACGAAATATGCAGAAATAAGTTCGCGAAGTCATTTGTTTTGCTTGAAACGAAGAAAAAAAATGAACGATATTTGTAAAAAAAATAGAAAGATGAAGAAATTTTATACTTGGATGCTTTTTTTGCTTATCCTGTGTTCTGCGACATTCTTGTTCGCGCAAACTGATGTGAATTACCAAGACTCTATCGTAAATAGAATAAATGAAATGCCTGATTATTCGGAAGGGGCAAAGTCAGATACTTCCTATTGGAAATGGGGTGGATTGGGTTCTGCTCAATTTGGGCAAACTGCCTTGGTGAATTGGGCAGCAGGTGGAAATAGTCAAATGGCTGTTAACCTGCGTGCTTTTTTTTATGCAGACTATAAGAGGAAAAAGCATATTTGGGAGAATTCATTGAATGGCAACTGGGGTATTGTCAAGTTTAAGGGAGAGACTGCCCAAATTAACCAAAACTTATTTGTCATTAACTCTCAATATGGTTATGAACTTGCAGACAAGGTTTATTTGTCTGCTTTAGCCAATATTCAAAGTCCATTTACTAAGGGATTTGATTATAGTGCGGCACCCAAATTACTTATCACACAATTCGCAGCGCCTATGTTTATCAAAACCTCTTTGGGTTTTGATTATAAGCCAACAGACTGGCTAAGTATTTTCGTATCTCCTTTGGCGGGAAAATATACAATAGTGGCAAGTGATTCTATTGCTGCGCTTAACAGGTATATTCCTGCTACATTGGACAACAATGGCAGCCCTTTTTACAACAATAAGTTTAGAGCGGAATTTGGTGCTTTAGCACGGGTAACTCTTCAAAAGGAAATTGTGAAAAATGTAACCCTAAGGAGCGTAGTAGAGTTGTTTAACAACTATACAGATCCAAACAAGGCTAATCGTAAGAATTTTGATGTTGACTGGCAAACAGGTATTGATATGAAGGTAAATGATTGGTTGACTGTTGGCTTGTTTACCCATTTGATATATGACGATAATACCAGTTGGGCGAAAGTAGATGACGATGGGAATCCCGTCAATTTAGTTAACCCTGAAACAGGCGTGGAATATTTGGATAGTAAAGGAAATCCAATTCAACAGCAAACGACAGGAGTGCAGTTTTTGCAAAATTTCACGCTAGGCCTAACCTATAAGTTTGGCGATAAGAGTGGTCTAAAGTAAACATTGAAATGAGCATAAAAAAACTCCGAGTTTGCGCTCGGAGTTTTTTATGTTTGCTAGAATCAACTTAAAAAGCCGAATCATCCACTTTTTCTAACCACGCTTCGATGTTTTTGGCCACATTTTCTAGCGTGCCGGCTTGGAAGGGTGATTGTAGACCTGCTAAATCGACCAGCTTCAAAAAGGATAAACTTCCGCCGGCCTTGCAGAGCTCCAAGTAATCTTTCCACGCATCCTGGTAGTTATCCTGCATTTTAATCCAATATTGATAGGCACATATTTGCGCAAGTGTATAATCAATGTAATAGAACGGTGACTGGTATACATGCGATTGCAATTGCCATCTTCCTCCACTTTCTAAATATTCATGTCCATCATAATCCAAATCTGGCATATATTTCTTTTCGATGGCACGCCAAGTAGCTCTTCGTTCTTTTGGTGTCATTGAAGGATTTTCATAAACGGCATGCTGGAATTCATCAATAGCTACACCATAGGGCAAGAAAAGTAAGCCACTGGATAAGTGCTCATACTTATATTTCTCTGTATCTTCTTTAAAGAATAGACCCATCCATGGCCATGTAAAGAATTCCATGCTCATACTGTGTATCTCAGCGGATTCGTATGTTGGCCAGAAATATTCATTGATCTTATGATGCTTACTACTATACACCTGGAAGGCATGTCCTGCCTCATGTGTGAGGACATCAATATCGCCACTGGTCCCATTGAAATTTGAAAAGATGAAAGGGGCGCCATAGTTAGCGATAAATGTGCAATAGCCCCCCGTGTTTTTCCCTTTCTTTGTTTCTAGGTCCATGAGTTCGTATTGGGTCATGAAGTCAAAAAACTCGCCGGTTTCCTCAGAAAGCTCTTGGTACATTTTAACCCCGTTGTTGATAATCCAAGCCGAATCACCTTTTGGCTTTGGATTGCCCGAATTAAAGAACAAACCTAAATCGTAATGCTTAAGCTTTTCAAGACCCAGGCGCTTGGCCTGCTTTTGCCGTATCTTGCTGGTCAAAGGAACGATATGCTTGCGCACTTGTTCGCGATAGTTTGCCACCATTTCAGGATTGTAATCGGAGCGTTGCATGCGTAAGTACCCCAATTCGACGAAATTCTTTAAGCCCATTTTGGTTGCCATTCCATGCCGAAGCTTCACTAGCTTGTCATAAATAGAATCAAAAGAGTCTTGATTCTCGGCTACGAAATTGTAGCGAGCCTCTGCAGCGGCTTTTCGCACGGCCCTATCTTTGGATTGGGTATATGGGGTAAGTTGAGAGAGGTTTAATTCTTTCCCATCAAACTGAATATTGGCGCTTGCTACTAATTTTGAAAATGAGGAACTTAATTTGTTTTCCTCTTTGAGATCTTCTATAATTTCCTTGCTAAAGGCATTTACACGATACTCTGCAATAGTAAAAAGCTGTTCACCAAACTCTTCGACCAATTCTTTCTTGAACTTCGATGCTGCCAAGGCTTGGTAATACTCAAAGTTGATGTCGTGAATTTCTGGAGAATTCTCATCGAAAAACGTTCGTTCTCCTTCATAAAATGCATCAGTGGTATCTATTGAGTTTCTAATGTAGGCTAAATTGGATTGGGTGTCGATGTCCGCATTAATTTTATTGATAGCTTGAATGGCCTCCTTTTGTTGATCGACAGTATTGGCATTTTTGAGTCCGTCAATTTGTTCTCTGAATAAGCGTTTAAAAGACTCGATATCTGGTCTATTGTAAGGTAATTCCGTAAATTTTTTCATAAGTTCTTAAAGTAATTTTTTCTCTCTTTTAATCGCTGCCTTTCTCCAAAAGGAGCTTAGAATGCGGATATTATAAATGATTATTCCGACAAAGCTCGAAACACTGAACAATAGGAATTCCGTGTTAATGTACTTCATCAAATCCACTGCTTCATTCAAACTGATACTGTCGCTGGTTATCAGCTGATCCATTGCCATGCTGTCAATAACACCCAGGATGAGCTCTAATCTATTGAGGATGTAAATAAACAAGAAGATGTTCAGCACAAACAAGGTATATCGAAGCCACTTATTTTTATGTAAACCAATAATGTAGAACTCAAAACTATTTCGAATACTGGTAATGGTAACAAAAACGATAAGTAAATTAGGCAGTAAAAAGTGATATTCCCCATGCCAAAGCATTGGGGTTTGTACCGCTATACTAGCAATCATGGCGAAAACTAGCCACCCAATTGTTTTAATCCACGCAGTTTTCATTAATACAGTGATTTTAAAACTCCATATACTCCTTCTTGGTTCATTAAGCTTTTTAAACTATCGGGAGAAGCTATTTCGAGCGTTGTGATTTTTTCGGAGTAAAAGGCTTGAGCACTATCATTTTCTACAAGAACAGCAGCAATAAATCCGGTTCTATACAGATTATCAAGATTTGGTTTTCGATTAATTCCATCAGTTACGTCATTCAAAGCACCTTGTGGATCTCGATTAAGGAGTTTTAGCCATGCGCGATGATTATACAAATGACCACTACTATCATTTTGAGCCATGCCTTTCTCTATAAGAAGGGCAGTTTCGTCAAGTGTGCTGGTGTCAAACAACATAAATCCCGTCTGATACTCATAGCTTATAATTGCTGTACTATCCAACGACCGAGCATAGTCAAAATTTTCATAGGCTTCTTCGAGATTGCCCATTTTAGCTAGGATGTACCCCTTAAAATTGTACGCACTTTGTTGCTCTGGGAATTTATTTAAATATCCAGTTAAAGCTTCTAGCGTTTTCTCATTACCCAGCGAATCGTAGGCTTGGTATATCTTCATGTAATCTGCATAAAACTTATTGGTTTCAGTGTCTTTGGGCGCATCTGTATCCGTGCAAGATATCGCAAAAAGTAGGATGAAAAGGTAAAGTAGGTTTTTCATGATTTTTGTGTCGAGAAATGAGCTACAAAGCTAGCAAATTAATCAGCTTTTTAGATGACACAATTTTTGGCATTTCGCTTTAACCAGGTTTCGTGTCGCTTATAATCAGGGCAAGCTTTCTCTACCCGTTTCCAAAATTTTGGACCATGATTTTGGTGTTGTAAGTGAGATAACTCATGAATTAGAACGTATTCTACTACCTCTTTGGGTGCCAGTAAAAGCCGAATGGAAATATTGATATTTCCTCGGTTACTGCAACTGCCCCAATTGGTGCTGTTGTTTTTCATCCGCAAGCTATTCAGTTGCCCAAAGGAATGTTTGTCATTTAAAGCTTGTAGCCACGACCATATCATAAGCTTATACTTTCGAGCTAGAGCCTTGTATATCATTTGGCTTAGCATCTTCTCGTAGATTTCTTTATCCTTTATTGATTCAACATACAGGCTGATCACCTGATTTTTAAGCCGCACTTGGCTTTTGTTGGCATCAGGAAATATTTTCAGTACATAGGTAGCATCATACAAGCGAATCTCATCGCCATCGCGGTATGCCTTATAACGGTCGTAGTGAAAATGGGGTTTTTCATTTAAGCGTTTTTTTGCCCATTCAACAAACTGATTGATTAAGCGTTTTTTTTCAAATTCAGGCAGTAGGATGGGTAAACGGATGTGCACCCCAGACTGGGTAAGTGAAACGCGACTGTTTTTACGATTTTCGTGATAAACAGTCAGTTTTACCTTGTTATCATTCCAAAGAAAGTGGAATTTTTCCTTTTTTATATCGCTTTTGAACCCAAACAAATCAATTCTTGTTGAAACTGAACCTAATTTTAAATATTGTCTGCTTATCTAGTAAGACTTTATATCTTTGTAAGGCTAATTAAATACAAATTAATGGAGAATAATTTCAATTTAGAAGAGATACTTCAGAAACTTGGCAACAAGTTCGACGATAAATTTTTAGACGACCGTAAAGTATTTCTATGGGGTGCAGTGCATGATGAATCGGCGAAGCAAGTAGTTAATCGCTTATTGTATCTCGAATCTAAAGATCCAGGCAAAGAAATTACCTTTTACATCAACAGTCCGGGCGGTGTAGTAACATCCGGTTTGGTAATGATTGACGCTATGAAGATGATTAGTTCTCCGGTGAAAACGGTTTGTATGGGCATGTGTGCTTCTATGGGAGCTATGTTGCTTTCTCAAGGAGAGGCGGGTAAAAGAGAAATGTGGAAGCACGGAAGAGTGATGATTCATCAACCAAGTATTGGTGGAGCCTATGGTCAGGCAAGTGATTTGGAAATCACTGCAGAGCAAATGCAAAAAACAAAAGAAATTTTAGCTCAAATGTTAGCGGATTCTTGCAATAAAAGTTTTGATACGATTATGGAAGATTTTGACAGAGACTACTGGTTGGATGCTGAAGAGGCCTTGAAATATGGCATTGTAGATAAAATTTCAACTGAAGTATAAAGAATGACGGATTTAAATATTGAAATAGCTCGTTTGCAAGGCGAAATTGCGACTAAACTCGGTTTGGAAAGCGCCCACGTAATTTTTGATTTTGCTACACATGATGGGGTAGTTAAGCTGGATTTGATAACCATTAATCCGCGCCACGAGCAGTCATTTCTTTTTCATACCACAAAAGCTATTGATAAGAAGGAAGCCTTGGAGAAAATGCTGGATTATTTGGCGACACAGCACAAAAACGAACAAACCTATACATTGCAATGGAGAAAGGTTGGTGATGCAGAGTTGCATACCTCTTATTTTAGTGCGCTTAATATGTATGATGCTTTAGATAAGTTTTACTTCAATCGGGAGTTAAACTCTTTCAATATTTTTAGCATCACCTTAAATCCGGTAGCTTAAAATCAAAGAACTTTAAACAAAAAAACCTCGCCATAAAGCGAGGTTTTTATGTTTAAACTATCACTTCTACAATAAGTCGAAGTACAGATAAAGTCCATAGCTATCTTCCACATCGTCAATGTTTTTGACTGCAATGGAGTATTCATAATCTGTTTTTTCATCAAGCGCAGTAAACTCGGCATAACCGTCGTCTGCCATAGTGGGATTACCATAAGCTTTAGTATAGGCTTCAATAATCATATCATAAACGCTTGTTGCGCCCTCTAGTGAAACATTGTATGTTTCAACCTTTATTGAATACAAACCTTGTTCATCAAAACGGTAAGTTATGTCGCCAAAATCAAGGATTTCTTTACCCATATCGGTAGTTACGATCAATTCTTCCGGAATTTCATCTTGATACACAGAAACTGTACTTCTGGATGTTTCCATGTCATAAATGGCCTCTCTTGACATATCGAAGTGCGCCCCGCGAAAAATGCCACCAGTTGTAGGCAGCATCAAATCATTGTACAAAGGATTGTTCGTTGAAGAACGACCATTGCTTGAAACCTCCTCACTTACAATTTCCTCCGCATCTGCATTAGTATTTTTCCCTTTGTTAAGCAGATCACCTACGGTAGTATCGCAGGCAAACATGAAACTTGCCGCAACAATTAAAATCAAAATTTTTTTCATTTTATGGATTTTTAGTAAATAATAGGATAAAATTAAGGTATTCCTCGCAAGAATGAAAACAGCTAGTGCTTTCTTTACTTTTTCATTAATTTTAATGCATTAACGAAACACATGAAAAAATATGTACTCGCCTTAGACCAAGGCACCACTAGTTCTCGGGCTATCCTTTTTGATAGTTATGGAAATATTAAGTTTACCGCACAGAAAGAATTTCGACAGATTTTTCCAGAATCTGCTTGGGTTGAGCATGACCCTATGGAAATATGGCGAACCCAACTGGAAACTGCTCAAAATGTCATGCAGTATGCAGGCGCCAAACCAACGGAAATTGCAGCGATTGGTATTACTAATCAGCGAGAAACGACAATTGTTTGGGATAAATCTACGGGTGAGCCTGTATATAATGCTATCGTTTGGCAAGATAGAAGAACCGCGAAATTTTGTGATGAATTGCAGAGTCGAGGGCTTGCTGAGTACGTGAAAAAAACTACGGGTTTAGTTATTGATGCATATTTTTCAGGAACGAAAATCGCTTGGATATTAGCCCATGTTGAGGGCGCTAGAGAAAAAGCTGAGAAAGGCGAATTGCTATTTGGAACGGTAGATTCTTGGTTGCTTTACAACATGACAGAGGGTAAAGTACACGCTACGGATTATTCAAATGCATCACGTACGCTCTTGTACAATATCAATACCTTAGAATGGGATGAGCGCATGCTGAAGGAAATGAATATTCCTAAGGCCATGTTACCGGAAGTAAGAAACTCTTCGGAATTGTATGGTCACACAGAAACCAATCTTTTCCAAGGGGAAATTCCAATAGCGGGAATTGCCGGAGATCAACAAGCGGCTCTTTTTGGCCAGGCTTGTTTTACGCGCGGTATGGCTAAAAACACCTATGGTACCGGTTGCTTTATGTTGATGAATACGGGGGAGGAAAAAGTGGATTCACCATCAGGTTTATTAACCACAATAGCGTGGGGAATGGACGGGAAAGTCACCTATGCACTAGAAGGAAGCGTGTTCATTGCCGGAGCAGCAATTCAATGGTTGCGAGATGGTTTGCAGCTGATTGAAACCGCCGCAGATAGTGAAACTATGGCAACGGAAACAGCAGATAGTGATGGTGTGTATGTTGTTCCCGCCTTCGCTGGATTGGGTGCACCATATTGGGATATGTATGCTCGAGGAGCTATTTTCGGTTTAACTCGACGAACCACCAACAAGCATTTCGTTCGAGCTACACTGGAGTCTCTGGCCTATCAAACGAAAGATGTATTGAATACCATGGAATTGGATTCGGGTATTCAGTTAGACACTTTGCGGGTAGATGGAGGGGCATGTGCAAACAACTTATTGATGCAGTTTCAAGCAGATATATTAGATACTAGCGTTGAAAGACCCAAAGTGATTGAAACCACAGCCTTGGGTGCCGCGTATCTCGCTGGCATAGCAGTTAATTTTTATAGACAAGAAGAAATAGCTAAGAATTGGCAGGTAGATCAACGGTTTGAATCTGCCATGGATGAGCAAGTTCGGGAAAAAGCTTATAATGGTTGGCTAAAAGCTGTTGAACGTTGCAAGGGGTGGATAGATGAAGATTAAATCGGTTTATATTAATTAATTTATTTGTAGTCAATTTAATCTCAATAAGCATATAATTGTGAGGTACACAAAAGTTTTCTCCTATCGTTACACTTAAGAAGCCATCGCTCTCTGCGTTGAATGCTTATCACCACTTTTTTCCTAACTTGCAAATCCAAACTGACTTTAATGGATCAAATCCAATTAAATTTTAATCCAACTACCCTTTTTTTACTCAATTGTATTCTTGGATTTATTTTGTTCGGGGTGTCTCTAGATCTCAAACGGGACGATTTCAATCGGATATTAAAAATGCCAAAAGAGGTTTTCGTCGGCCTAGCCGGTCAGATTTTCTTGCTTCCTCTGCTAACCGCTGCACTTATCTATTTGATAAAACCTCAAGCGAGCATTGCTTTGGGTATGATACTCGTGGCGAGTTGCCCAGGAGGGAACTTATCCAATTTTATGACACATCATGCGAAGGGGAATACAGCGCTTTCGGTTACTTTAACGACACTGGCTACAACTCTAGCTATCATCTTTACGCCGATTAATTTTTATTTATGGGGCAATCTTCTTCCAGAAACGAGTGCGCTCATGCAGGAAATTGACATGCCTCTAGCCGGTATTATGTTCAATGTATTTTTACTTATTACCTTTCCCCTGAGTATAGGTTTATTTGTATCACACCGCTACCCAGCTTGGGCGCAAAAGGCTAAAAAGCCGATGAAATATTTTTCTCTGTTATTTTTCTTACTTTTTGTGATCCTCGCATTAGCTGCGAATTTTACTTATTTCCTTCAATACATCCATGTCGTTTTTTTTATCGTCTTGTTGCATAATGCACTAGCCTTTGCAGGCGGATATAGCCTGGCATCCTTATTTAAAATAGATAAAGCAAATAAGCGAGCAATTACTTTGGAAGTGGGTTTGCAAAATTCGGGGTTGGGTCTAATCTTAATTTTCAATTTTTTTAATGGTCTAGGCGGCATGGCAATAATTACTGCTTTTTGGGGAATTTGGCACATCCTATCAGGTTATGCCCTAGCTCAATTCTGGAGTAGGCGATAATAGATTTTATCCGAGATTCGTTGCTTATACATGAAGTTAATGTGCGGCATTTTTCTACTGTCTTTTCAAATGCTTTGGGCAAGCAGTGTTTTCGAAAGTGATGCTTTGATTTTAGTGCTTAACGAAGACAGCACCTATCTGATGTATCCGAAAGAGAAAAGCCTTGCCTTGCGCTTCTCAGGAGAATCTATTCGGCGCAATGATAGTGTTATTCTCACTACCTATAATTATGAAGATGAAAGTATTATTCTTGCTATCTACCAAATTTTTTCAACTCATTTAAACCTACTTTATAGTCAAGTGATTTGGGAAACCATTCTTCCAGAAAATTTTTACATTCAAAAACGATTGCATTCTAATGGCGTGATCTATGAAGACTACTATTGGGATGACTATGCTAACGGTAGTTATATTTTGTATGCGTTTAGTCCTGAACAATGGATTCGTTCAATTGCTCATTATGCTCAAGGGCAAAAACATGGAAAAGAACTCATTTTTTTCAACAATGCCTATGGCGCTATTAAGGAAGAAAAAAATTATCGGAATGGTCTTTTATCGGGTAAATGTTATACCTACGAACCCGATGATGATACTTTTTTGCGAGTTAAAGTTTCAGCTATTGCCGTGTACAAATTGGGGGAATTAAAGCGGTTTAAAACGCCTGCAACTCCACTAGTTTTTTATACAAGCCATTTTTAGCTAGAAGGCTAATGTGGTTGCCTTTCTCAACGACTTTCCCTTTGTCTATAACCACAATCTCGTCCGCATACTGTATGGTGGATAAGCGATGGGCGATGACAATTGAAGTGCGATTGCGCATCAATTTGTTTAGTGCTTCTTGCACCAATTTTTCCGATTCTGAATCCAAAGCGGAAGTGGCTTCATCTAAGATGAGTATCGGTGGATTCTTTAAGATGGCTCGTGCAATAGTTAATCGTTGTCGCTGGCCGCCGCTTAGATTCATTCCTCTATCCCCAATTATTGTGTCATATCCTTTAGGCATTTGCATGATAAAATCATGCGCATTCGCAATTTTAGCCGCTTCTATAATATCGGCTTGTTTGGCGTCGACGCCAAAAGCAATGTTTTGACGAATTGTATCATTAAACAATAAAGCTTCTTGCGTAACTACACCCATCAAGGCACGAAGATCATTTTTCTTGTACTTACGAATATCCTGACCATCTACTGTAATCTGACCCTCGAGCACATCATAAAATCGGGGAAGTAAATCCGCTAGCGTGGATTTACCAGCCCCTGATGGCCCAACTAAGGCAATCATATCGCCCTTTTTTACTTTTAAACTGAAATCATCGATGACATTTTCGTTATCGTAATTTTTATACGAAAAGGATACGTTTTCAAAGGCGATTTCATTGGTAAAAGATTTTATCTCCTGCGCATTTTCTTCTTCTTTTATTTGATCTTTCGCTAGAAGAATCTTGTCAATACGCTGCATCGCACCTAATCCTTTTTGAAGTGTATAGAATGCGCCGGAAAAGCTCTTTGCTGGTGCAATCAGCGATGCAAACATCAACAGATAAACAATAAAAACGGAATCTTTAACATTACCGGAAAGTACTTCATTCCCTCCAAACCATACGATGCTTGAGAAAACTGCAATGGATAAGAATTCTGTCAATGGAGAGGATAAGAACCGCTTACGTAGCACTTTGTTCATCAAATGAAAGAACTTGTTACTCTCCTTGTCAAATTGAAGCATTCGATACTTTTCGGCTGTAAAGGCTTTCACAATTCGAATACCCATAATGGTTTCGTCATAAAGCGAAGCAATTTGCCCCAATTGCTGCTGTCCTTGGAAAGAAGGCTTTTTTAAGGATTTTCCCAAGGCACCAATAAGAAAGGCAATGACTAGAATTAAGAGAAAAACGAATAAGGTCAACTTGTAGCTTATCGCGAAAAGCACGACCAAGGAAACTAGAATGGTTAGTGGTTCTTTAACTAAAACTTCCAAAATATTTAAAACACCATGCTCCACTTCAATTACATCAGCAGTTAAGGAACTAACTAGGTCGCCTTTTTTACTCTTGTTGTAGTACGACAAGGGCAAATTCAATATTTTGTTATTTAACTTGATGCGAATGTCTCTAACTATACCATTCCGAATAGGGGCTAAAAAGTATTGAGCTAAAAAGCGAAAGAGGTTTTTTAGAAAGAAGATGACTGTGATCAGTATGGCTAGAAAAATTAGACCGGCCTCTTTGCTGTTGTATTGATTAATCTGTTGCGTTACAATATAATTCAGATAATCTTTTAAGGCATCAATGGAAAAGGCAAATTTCGGCAAGGTATTTACTCCTTTGTCAGGGTGAAAGATGATATCTAAAAAGGGCATGACCACCGTTAATGAGAATACGCTAAACACAACGTAGAACACATTAAAGAGGACATTCAAACTGATGAGTCCCTTATAGTGCTTTAGGTACTTTGTAAACGCGGTAATTTCTCTCATTGCTGCTGTAAAGATATTTATATTTCACTTTGTTTACATTGCAACGTATTTTTGCACAGAAGATTTTAGGGGTATGGAAAGTAGACGGCAACACAAAATGGCTTCTTTATTGAAGCAAACACTGGGAGATATTTTTTTAAGAGATATTCGTTCCCATATCGGCAGTGGGGTTTTGGTGAGTATTACACAAGTTCGAACAAGCCCAGATTTGGCCATAGCAAGATTTTACTTAAGTGTTTTTGGTAGTGATGAACCTCAACTTATCGTAGATATGCTAAACACTACAGCCTATGAATGGCGCAGAAAGTTGGGAACAGAATTGAAAAATCATTTACGCAAAGTACCTGAAATCGAATTTTTCTTAGACGATACCATGGCTTATGCCCAAAAAATGAATGAGCTACTAAACAAGCTTAACGACGAAAGTAAAGACTGATGCGCACTGCTTTCACCATAGCCTTACGTTATCTATTCTCGGCTAAAAGTACCAATGCCATTAATATCATATCCTATATTTCTATGATTGGCATGGGACTTGGCGCCATGGTCTTGGTCGTACTTCTTTCTGTATTCAATGGTTTCGAAGATTTAGTGGTTAAATTGCAAGGAAGTTTTTATGCAGATGTCGAAATAAATAAAAATACAGGTAAGGTTTTTGAAGCCGACGAGGCCTTTATACATCAGTTAGACAATATAGAAGGTATTGAAGCCTATGCACTTGTGCTAGAGGAAAACGCCTATGTTCGTTTTGACGGCAAATCAGTCATCGCAAAGGTAAGAGCCTATGATGAGCATTTTTACAAAGTAAATACCATTTCCGATTACATGATTTATGGCGATTCTCAACTTCAGGAAGAGGAGCAGCAATATGCCCTCCTTGGGGCAGGCGTTTACTTCAGTATTGATGCAAGCAGTATTGAACCGATATCTATAGCTATTCCGAAAAAGGGAAAGACGAATGCAATAACTGCAGCACAACTATTTAATACAGCGCAAATATTACCTGGTGGGGTTTTTGGGATTCAAAATGAATTTGACAATTCATACATTATCACGTCCTTAGATTTTTTGAGAAAACTTCAAGGATTTACGAACGAAGTATCAAGTATTGAAGTGAAGATGGCTCATGGTTATGACGAGGACGATCTTGCAGCAGCTATTCTTGAACAATTAGGCCCTGAGTATATAACTACCACTCGAGTGCAGCAAAATAAATCGTTGTACAAAGCCATGCAGGCCGAGAAGTATGCGATGATTGCTATACTGTTTTTTGTTTTGTTGATTATTTCTTTCACTATTGTGGGAGCGCTTTCCATGCTGGCAATGGAAAAGAAACTAGATATATCAATTCTGAAAGCTATGGGTGCAACGGATGGATTTATCTATCGTGTGTTTTTGTTTCAGGGTATTATTGGCTCGTTGATTGGCGCAAGTGTTGGAGCTATATTGGGTGTACTGATTGTAACTGCGCAACAAATTTTTGGTATCGTGAGTTTAGGCGGTAATGGCGGGTTTGTTATAGAAGCCTACCCCGTTAAGCTGGAAAGTATGGACGTTCTATTAGCTTTTGCACTTATTGCCTTGATAAGCTTCTTAGCATCCTGGTTGCCTGCATCACGTGCAGCGAAAGGCAACATGCTCTTCGTGAAATACTAAGAAAAGAAAGTAGAATTTTATTAAAAATTAGGACAAGCCGTAATCGTACTGGTTCTTTTTTCCCAGCCACCTACATAAGTCAATCCAACTTCAAATCCACCTCGTGAGAAGGTTGCATTTGTAAATTGCGAGATGTTGATGTCGTAGGCAATACCCAAATCTAGTCCATGGAAATCAATACCGGTTAGTAAGGAAATCGATTCGCTGTTGATACCATTCGCATTTTGCGGATTAAGTCCACCAACTAAACGATACAAGGCCCCAAAACGGAATGAGTTACCACTTGGCGCTCTCTCCTCAAAAATGTAACGGATGTCGGTTCCCAGCAAAGCTTCTAAATTTTGACCTTGCATTTGGAATAAAAACTTAGGAAGTAAATCGAATTGTTTCGCAACAGGGAAATTTACCCCAGAATGAATGGAGTAACGAATCGGCAATTTCGCTTCTTCTATCCCCAAAGACTCGTTCGGTTGGTTCACGTGCTGTGCACTAAAGCCAGCATATGCGGTCGTTCGCTTATCCTTCCCTCGCATGTAATACAAAATCCCAGCGCTCGCATCGAAGAAGGTGAAGTTTTGATTCAACTGTGCCAAGTAGGCCGGATTATCTTGAATAATCGTAGGGTCGTAATTGATTCCATTCCATTGATTACCGAATCGTAAATTAGCCAAGCTAAAGCTGCGCTGTATCATGTCTGCCTGAATACCTAATGCCAAGTAATGACGACCCCACTGGTCAAGGTTTTGCATGTAATTGATAGCTAAACCTGCTCTTGTCGTTCCAAAATTCGAATCCGCGGCCTTGTCATTCAGCATTTCCAAACCTATACCTAAAGCATTTTTCTTAATGGGTATGCGGAAATCAAATGCAGCAGTCATGGTACGGAATTGACTCGTCGATTCGTCTCTTAAAATCTCTCCCCACTGACTTCTGTACAAAAAAGCAGCACGGTAATTACCATTCATAACACCCGTTAAAGCAGGGTTTAACTGCAATGGCGCCTTGTAAAATTGTGAAAGGTGCGGGTCCTGCGCCTGTGCTAAAGTGAATAGCACTACCATACATAACAGCGTAGCGATTTTTTTCATAAGAAAACGAATTTACAAAAAACGATATTAATTAGGTACGAATAAGAAAAAATTGTGCATTGAAATTAACGGGAGCTCACCTGAATTTTATTGTCCTTATTTTCTCAATCCCTCCTTAATGTCTAAAATGATAGCTATTTTTGCGCTGAAATTAATCGAAAAAAGATGTACAGAACACAGAATTGCGGGGAGTTGAGGTTGGCACATGTCGGGAAGGAAGTGAGCGTGGCTGGCTGGATGCACAAGTCAAGAGATTTAGGTGGAATGACCTTTATCGACTTGCGTGATCGCTATGGTAAAACGCAGTTGGTTTTCAATATGGAAACGGATAAAGAATTATGTGGTTCTGCCCGTAAATTGGGTCGTGAAAGTGTAGTGCAAGTGCAAGGAATCGTTCGTGAAAGAAGTAGCAAAAATAATCAGATGCTAACGGGTGATATCGAAATCGAAGTGAAAGAACTTAAGGTGCTAAATAGTGCAAAAACACCCCCTTTCACCCTGGAAGATGATACGGATGGTGGAGAGGAATTGCGCATGAAATATCGCTACCTCGACATCCGCCGGGATAAAGTGAAAAATAATTTGATTTTTAGGCATCAAGTAGCGCTTGAGGTGCGCAAATATTTGAGTGACCTAGATTTTATTGAAGTGGAGACGCCTTACTTGATAAAATCGACTCCCGAAGGAGCCCGAGATTTTATCGTGCCTTCACGCATGAATCAGGGTATGTTTTATGCCTTACCACAATCGCCGCAGACCTTCAAACAGTTGTTGATGGTTGCCGGAATGGATAAGTACTTTCAAATTGTGAAGTGTTTCCGTGATGAAGATTTACGTGCCGATCGGCAACCGGAGTTTACCCAAATCGACTGTGAAATGTCATTCATTGAGCAAGAAGACATTCTAAATGTATTTGAAGGATTAACTCGTCATTTATTGAAAGCTCTTAAAGGCGCAGACGTGGAAGATTTTCCTCGAATGACATACGATGAGGCTATGAAGCGTTTTGGCAACGACAAGCCGGATATTCGCTTCGGAATGGAATTCGGCGAACTCAACGATGTTACTCAACACAAAGATTTTGGTATTTTCAATTCGGCAGAGTTAGTTGTCGGTATTGCGGTACCTGCTGGAAATCAATATTCGCGAAAGGAAATTGATCAGCTGATTGACTGGGTAAAACGCCCTCAAATTGGCGCCTTGGGCATGGTGTATGTTCGTTGTAATGATGACGGAACATTCAAGTCCTCTGTAGATAAATTTTATGATCAAGATGACTTAGCTCAATGGGCTGAGCGCACGGGGGCAAAGCCGGGTGATTTGATTTGTGTTCTTTCAGGTGTGAAAAATAAGGTTCGAGCGCAATTAAGTGCCTTGCGCATGGAAATGGGAGAGCGTTTAGGTTTGAGAAAACCAGATGAGTTTGCTCCATTGTGGGTATTGGACTTTCCACTACTGGAATGGGATGAGGAAACAGAAAGATACCATGCGATGCACCATCCTTTTACATCACCGAAGACTGAAGATATGGCCAAATTGGATACTGATCCGGGTGCCGTTAGAGCGAATGCCTACGATTTGGTTCTAAATGGTAATGAAATCGGTGGTGGTTCAATAAGAATTCACGACAAGCAAATGCAGGCCTTGATGTTTAAACATTTGGGTTTTACTCCCGAAGAAGCTAAAGACCAGTTTGGGTTTTTAATGGATGCTTTCGAATATGGAGCTCCCCCTCACGGAGGCTTAGCGTTTGGATTGGACCGTTTGGTTGCTATCTTGGGTGGACAGGAATCTATCCGCGACTTTATTGCCTTTCCGAAAAACAATGCAGGACGGGATGTGATGATTGATTCACCGAGTATGATTAATCCCGAGCAGTTGAAGGAATTAGGGATTGATTTGAAGTAGTCGGCTATATAGAGCTTCTAAAATCATCATTCGTTAATCGATATTCGATATTGTATTAAATGTGTCTTCTGTTGTTCTGGATGATTTGTTATTTAACAATACCTTGTTCATATCTGAAAACAAAAAGGCTGTAAATAATTTTTAGCTTTGCTAAGTTATGACACCGACCATTATTCTTGTTACTATTTTGGGCTACTTCCTCTTTTTAATGGGGATTGCTCATTTCACCAAGGGTAATGCGGATAATGCGGCATTTTTTTCTGGCAATAAAAATTCGAAGTGGTACCTCGTTGCTTTCGGTATGATTGGCGCTTCCTTATCGGGCGTTACTTTTTTGAGTGTTCCCGGGCAAGTTGGCTCAAATAGTTTCGCATACATGCAAATGGTCATCGGCTACTTGTTGGGTTATGCCTTTATCGCTTTGGTGCTTATTCCAATGTATTTTAAGCTCAACCTCGTATCTATTTATCAATATTTGGAAACGCGTTTTGGTACTCGCGCCCATCGCACAGGTTCTGCGTTTTTTCTTTTGAGTCGCATTGTTGGGGCTTCTTTCCGTTTGTTTTTAGTAGCCGGCGTTTTGCATTATTTCTTGTTTGCGTATTATGAGATTCCCTTTATTTTAACAACAATTATCACTGTAATTCTTATCTGGGTGTACACCTTTCAAGGGGGAATTAAAACCATAGTAATCACAGATACCTTGCAAACCTCTTTTATGATTTTTGCGCTGCTTTTCGCCATGTACTACATTACGAAGGATGCGGATTTGTCCTTTGGTGATTTATGGGGTGTGGCTAAATTAAAAGGCTATACGAAGGCTTTCTTTTTTGATGATTTTGCCAACAGCAAGCAGCATTTTTTTAAACAGTTTTTTAGCGGTGCATTGATTGCTTTGGTTATGACTGGCTTGGATCAGGATATGATGCAGAAAAATTTGACCTGTAAAAATGTTGGCGAAGCGCAAAAGAACATTTTTAGTATGAGCATGCTTTTGTTGCCTATCAACTTTCTTTTTCTTTGCATGGGTGCCATGTTGTTTATGTATGCGCAGGCCAAAGGTGTTTTAATTCCCGACAGAGCGGATTATTTGTTTCCTGAGATTGCCTTAAATCATTTTCCTGTTGTTGTAGGAATTGTTTTCCTTCTAGGTTTAATTGCCGCAGCTTATTCCAGTGCTGATTCTGCATTGACTTCACTGACCACCGCTTTTTGTGTTGATTTTTTGGGTATGCATAAGGAGGAAAAGGCAAGCGATAAGCAAACAAGGCTTTTCGTTCATATAGCATTTTCAATAATCATTGTATTGGTCGTATGGCTTTTTGATTCTTTAGGTGATGATAGCGTAATCGCTAATATTTTCAAATTCGCTGGCTATACCTATGGCCCTTTACTGGGTTTGTTTATGTTTGGGTTATTTACCAAAAAGCAGCCAAGTGATTTGTGGATTCCGCTTGTTTGCTTGATTTCGCCGGTAGTGACCTACTTTGTATCTGTTTATTCTCCCGAATTTTTGGGCTATACCTTTGGTTATGAATTACTGCTCGTTAATGGAGGATTTACCTTTCTGGGTCTCTGGTCGATAAGTAGACAAAACAATGAACACGAAAGAAGATGACAAATAAACCGAGAAAAAGTTGGACAGAAGTTAAAGCAAAATCCAGTTGGACTATGTTTAAAATCATGAGCGAATTCGTGGAAGGTTTTGACAGGATGGAAGCGATTGGGCCTTGTATTTCAATCTACGGTTCAGCTCGATTAAAAGAGGATGATAAGTATTATCAAATGGCGGTGAAGGTGGCTGAGCGTTTAGCGGAAGAGGGTTATGGTATCATCACCGGTGGAGGTCCTGGCATTATGGAAGCGGGAAACCGAGGTGCCCATAATGTAGGAGGTAAGTCGGTGGGTTTAAACATTGATTTACCTTTTGAGCAAAGCTCAAATCCATACGTCGATCATGATAAAGACATCATGTTCAATTACTTTTTTGCCCGTAAAGTGATGTTTGTAAAATATGCTCAAGCATTTGTGTTATTGCCGGGTGGTTTTGGTACGATGGATGAATTGTTTGAAACATTAACCTTGGTACAAACTAAGAAGATTGATCGGTTTCCTATTATTTTGATGGGAAAAGATTTCTGGAGTCCAATGATGGATTGGATAAAAAAAACGATGGCAGAGGATTACAAAACGATCAGTCCAGGTGATTTGGATTTAATCCATTTGACCGATGATGTTGAAGAGGTAGTTGATGTGATTGCTGAATTCTATAAGCAAGCAAGCCTTCGACCAAATTTCTAAACTTAAAATGTTAGCTTTAGAACAACTCAAATTTCATTAAGCGGCATTCTAGCTTGCCATTGAAGAGCTTTATTTTCGCTGCTGTCCGCAGACCGATGTGTTTTCTTGCTTCAACATTACTAGATATAATCCATGCCGTCCATCCTTTAAAGTGATGTTTCAGGTGGTCCCCAATTCGCTCATAAAACTCATTGATGTGTTCATCTTTGATGCGCTCATCGTAGGGGGGATTTAAGAAAATTACCCCTTCTTTTTCTTTCGGTTTATACTTGAAAAAATCGCCTTGCTGAAGGTGGTGAATGGGTTTGAATCCCGCGCGAACCATATTTTCTTTCGCCAAGTTAAAGGCTTTACCGTCGATTTCAATGCCAATAATATTCGGATATTCATCCTTGATATTTTCTTCAGCTTCCGCTTTGATTTTATTCCAAAGAGTCTCATCGAAATTTGGCCAATTCATGAAGCCAAAATTTCTTCGGTCGAAGCCGGCAGGTTTGTTGTTGGCCCGCATTAATGCTTCAATTGTCAGGGTGCCCGATCCACACATGCCATCTACAAAGGGCATTTTTTTATCCCAATTGCTCAAGGCTATCATGCCCGCAGCGAGTACTTCGTTTAACGGAGCAGCACCACCGTCAAAACGATATTTTCGTTTGTGTAATGAGGCATTACTCGCATCAATGGAAATCTGAACATCGGTGTCTCGGATATGAAGGGAAAATACATAGTTGGGGTGCTTGATATTGACATCCGGGCGCTTGTTGTTTTCATGTTTACGAAACCAATCACAGATGGCATCTTTTACCTTTAAGCTCGCATATAAACTATGTGTAAACACATCCGAACTTACCACAGCATCTATTTTAAATGTATCCTGTAAAGTCATTTTTGACCCCCAGTCAAACTCCATGACGCGGTCGTAGAGTTCCTGTTCATTAGCAGCTGAAAAGGTGTAGAAAGGTAAAATTACACGAATGCAAAGTGTACTATGCAGGTGTATTTTATACAAGGCTTCGAGATCAGCTTCAAAACTGACCGCCCGATTTAAGGGCTCTATATTTTTTGCACCAAGTTCTTGTAATTCTTGAGCAAGGACTTCCTCAAGTCCAAACTGTGTTTTGGCAATGTAATGCTCCATTGGCGCAAAGGTAGGGATTTAAGCCTTACGCTTTTACCCCTTCCAAACTACTTTTTTCTCAATCTTTGAAATTCTTCGACCAGGTGCTTTTTCATCTTTATTGGGAATACCTAGGTAGAGAAAGCCTAAAACTTTATCGGCCTCTTCAAACCCCAAATATTGGCGCATTTCATCAGAGAAAGTCATTCCTCCGCTGTGAATGTAGGCGGCAAATCCAAGCGCACTGGCGGCCAACTGCATATTTTGTACAGCCATGGCCGTGGACTGTAGTTCCTCGATTTCAGGAATTTTCGGGTTAGCCCCTCGTTTGTTGATGATCGCAATAATATGAGAAGTGGTTTGCGCGCGATTAATCAATTTATCATAACTCACTTGCTTGAACTTATCTTCTGCGGTACTTGCCTTATACATATCGGCGTGATCTTTCGCAAATTTGTGCTTAGCATCACCCGTAAAAACTACGAAACGCCACGGTTCTGTATAGCCGTGCGTTGGCGCCCAATTGGCACATTCTAAAATTCGCCAAATATCCGCATCACTAATGGTCCCGGTTATACATTGCTCTGGTTTAATAGTACGTCTATGGTGTATGTTGTCAATGACAACTGTAGCTTTATCTATCATATAGGAGCCTTTAGTTATTCGTAGAACACCGAAATCTCATCTAATGTTTTTCTTTCCAGTTTGGGTACTTCACAATTCTTTGCAGGATAACCGAGAGGAATTAAAAGGAAGGCTTTTTCATTCTGTGGGCGTTGAAGCACATCCACGAGAAATTGCATTGGGCTAGGCGTATGGGTGAGAGCAACAAGACCAGCATGATGGATAGCACTGAGCAACATGCCACAGGCAAGACCGATAGATTCATTGATATAATAATTCTTCTTTTTTTCACCGTCGACCAAATCGAAGGCTTTTCGGAACACTACAATTAGCCAGGGTGCGTCGGTCAACATGGGTTTTTGCCAATCAGTATCGAAGGGCTCAAGATCCTTGAGCCATTGTTCACTCATACGTTTCGTGTAGTTAAGGTATTCTTCTTTTTCCGCAGCCTCCCGGATAGCTAGTTTTAGTTCGGCATTAGAGACTGCACAAAAGGTCCAGGGTTGCTTATGTGCCCCGCTTGGCGCCGTTCCAGCCGTAAGAATAATATTTTGGATGACCTCCTTCGGTACTTCTTTTGTATCAAAGTGTCGGACACTCCTTCGGGTGTTCATCTGCTCGTAAAAAGAACGACTTTTTTGTAGTTGTGCCTCTTCTGTGACTTCTTGGTATACCAGTGGAATAAATGCTTGTGAATTCATGGAATGAATATAAGGAAGTTCATGAAACCTGCATAATGCGGTTGAAATAGCCTATTTTTGATAGTCAGAAATAGATAACAGATGAAAGCAGCAGTATTAGTTAAGAATAGTTCAGCCAATGATTCCTTTGAGATTCGTGAAATAGATAAACCCAAAGCAGAAGAAGGACAAGTCTTAATCAGAGTAGAAGCTTTCGGACTAAATTTTGCCGATATCATGGCAAGGCAAGGGATTTATCAGGATTGTCCTCCGCTGCCGGCAGTTATCGGTTATGATGTAGTTGGAGAAGTAGTTGAGATTGGATTAGGCGTGGATAATGTGCAGGTAGGCGACCGGGTGACAGCCATGACCCGCTTTGGCGCATACGCAGAGTATGCGATTACGGATTATCGAGCTTGTGCTAAAATTGCGGATGCCTATCCCGTTGGGAAAGCAACAGCGCTGACTACGCAATATTGTACGGCTTATTATTGCTTGGAGGAAATGCTGAATTTGTATCCTGGCGATAAGGTGTTGATTCATGCAGCTGCAGGAGGTGTTGGAACGGCTTTGGTGCAGTTGGCCAAACATAAAGGCTGTGAAATATTTGGAACGGCAGGTTCAGCTGAGAAATTGGAGTATTTACGAGAATTAGGGGTCGACCATCCAATCAATTATAGAAGTAGTGATTTTGAGCAAGAAGTTAGAAAGTTAGCCGGTGATGGTGGGCTTGATGCAGTTTTTGATCCTGTTGGAGGTGATTCGGTGAAGAAAGGACTTCGCTTATTAGGTTCGGGAGGACGTATTGTTCTTTTTGGTGCTTCGTCTATGACAGGAACTAACGTCTTCGGCAAAATTAGTGCGGGTTTGGGTTTTGGCTTTTATCATCCAGCCGAGTTTATGATGGCAAGCAAATCGATGATTGGAGTGAATATGTTGCGCATTGCTGACAACCGACCGATGGTCTTGAAGCGTTGTTTGGAAAAGGTGGTGCAACTTGTCGAGGATGGCGTCCTTGATCCAACCGAAGCAAAAGTTTTTCCGATTGATGAACTAGCCGAAGCACATGAATTCTTAGAGGGAAGAAAAAGTATAGGTAAGATCAGTGTGAAGTGGTAAACAGGGGTGCTTGGCGAAGATTAAGTAGCCAATAGCTGATTTTGCGTTTTCCTGAGTTAAAACTCGTATCCAATATCTCTTCGGTAGTATTTCCCTTCAAATGAAATGTTTTCCGCTTGATTTTTGGCTTTAGCCAAGGCACTATGTAAATCATCTCCCAATGCACTTACGGCTATGACGCGCCCACCACTGCTGAGCAAGCCATTATCGCTCATTTTTGTTCCTGCATGAAAAACGATAGTGTCCGCATCCTCAGGAATATAAATCGTTTTGCCTTTTTCATAAGCTTCAGGATAGCCCCCCGAAGCTAATATTACCGTTGCACCGTGCATTTCACTATGTTGAACAATGGCTTCCTCGAGCTTTCCTTCCGCACACTGATTTAATAGTTCTACCAAGTCATTTTCCAAGCGAGGCAGCACAATTTCTGTTTCAGGGTCACCCATCCGGCAATTGTATTCAATAACGTAAGGCTCTTTATTTACTAGAATTAAACCGATGTAAATAAAGCCCTGATACACGATTTCCTCAGCCTTCAAGCCTTGGATAGTAGGTTCAATAATTTTTGTTTTTACTTTTTCCATCAATTGGTCATCCACAAAGGGAACAGGTGATATAGCGCCCATGCCTCCTGTATTTAGCCCTTGATCCCCTTCGCCAATTCGTTTGTAATCTTTGGCGTTAGGCAATAAAACATAATTGGAGCCATCGCTTAAAACGAAAATGGAAAACTCAATACCTTTTAAAAACTCTTCGATAATCACTTTACTACTGGCATCGCCAAACTTAGCCTCACTAATCATTTCCCGCAAGGTATCTTTCGCATCCGTTTTACTTTCTGTAATTACTACGCCTTTACCTGCTGCCAAACCGTCAGCCTTTAAAACAAAAGGAGCTTTGTTTTCGTCGATAAATTGAAAACCTTCTTCAAGGTTTTTTTCGGTAAACTCATTGAATGCTGCTGTTGGAATATTATGCCGCTGCATGAAATATTTGGCAAAGCTCTTACTGCCCTCTAGTTGTGCGCCAAGTTTGGAAGGACCGATGACTATGATGTGCTTGGTTTCAGCATCGTTCTGGAAGAAATCATAAACGCCCTCTACTAATGGAACCTCAGGTCCCACAACAATCATATCTATTTTTTTCTCTAAAGCAAAACGTTTAAGGGCTGGAAAATCGCTAAGATTAAGTTGAATGTTTTCCGCAATTTGGGCAGTCCCTCCATTGCCTGGAGCCACATATAGGCCCTCACATTTTTCACTTTGTTTCAACTTCCATGCAAAGGCATGTTCTCTTCCTCCTGAGCCTAATATCAGTATTTGCATAAGTTTGATAGCTTTTGCGCAAAAGTAGGGCTTTGCGCCAAAATTACCGATTTATTGTCGTGGAATGTTTTTTGAAAGAAGCTAGCTATTGAGTAACCTCAAGTTGTTGTCGCTTTTTGTTTGTGCAACCATGTGAAAGGTGTATTTTTACGTATTCTAAATGTTAGATAATTACAATGGCAAATTTTGTAGAAAAGATATTCGGTAAAATTTTCGGAAACAAGCACGAAAAGGATATTAAAAAAATCCTTCCAATTGTGGATGAGATTAATGCTGAATACGAAAAACTTAAGTCAGTAAGCAATGATGAATTGCGCAGAATGACGAGTGTTTTTCGTGAAGAAATAAAAAATCACCTGCAAGAAATCGAAGGGAAAATCGAAGACTTACAAAAGCACATTGAATCGAATCCGGATATGGACATCGACGAAAAAGAGCTTGTCTACGACCAAATAGATGAACTCAAGCTAGAGAAAGATAAACAAGTAGAGGAAGTTCTTGAACGTATTTTACCGCGTGCTTTCGCCGTTGTCAAAGAAACCTCGCGACGTTTTAGTGAAAACACAACGATAAGTTCTACCGCTACAGCGTTAGATCGCGATTTAGCGGCAAGCGGTGATTTTGTCGAAATTACAGGATCTAGTGCGGTTTATAAAAATAGTTGGCAAGCTGCAGGAGCTGAAGTGAAGTGGAATATGGTTCACTACGATGTACAGCTTATTGGGGGTATCGTTTTGCACGAAGGCAAAATTGCCGAGATGCAAACCGGGGAAGGTAAAACGCTCGTTTCAACCTTACCAGCCTATTTAAATGCATTGCCGGGCTTAGGTGTTCACATTATTACTGTGAATAATTATTTAGCTATTCGTGACTGCGAATGGAATGCTCCAATATTTAATTTCTTAGGCATCAAAGTGGATTGTATCGATCGCTATCGTCCACATTCAGCCGAGCGTATTGCGGCCTACATGGCAGATATTACTTATGGAACAAATAATGAATTTGGATTTGATTACCTGCGCGATAACATGTTGCGAAACGCAGACGAGTTAGTTCAAGGCAAGTTGCATTATGCAATGATTGATGAGGTAGATTCCGTGTTGATTGATGATGCGCGAACGCCCTTGATTATTAGTGGACAGGTTGACAGCAATGATGAGCAACAGTTTTATGAATTAAAGCCAAGAATTTCGAAGTTAGTAGAAGCACAAAAGCAGTTGGCGACAAAATTCTTAAACGATGCCAAGCGACAAATAAAAGCTGGTGATACAGGTGTTCAGCCGGGAGAAGGTGGATTTGCATTGTTACAAACCTATCGTGCCCTTCCAAAGAACAAACCGCTAATTAAATTCTTGAGTGAGCAAGGGATTAAGCAGATTCTACAAAAGACAGAAAACTACTACATGCAAGACCAAAGTAAGGAAATGCATATTGTAGATGAGGATTTGTTGTTTGTTATCGAGGAAAAGCAAAACTCGGTTGAGTTAAAAGAAAAAGGGATTGAACTAATTACTGCTGGTGGTGAAGACAAAGATTTCTTCGTAGTTCCTGATGTAGGAGCCATGGTTGCTGAAATTGACAAGTCGAGCAAAAGCGATGACGAGAAGATGGAAGCGAAGGAGAAATTGATGAGCGACTACGCCATTAAAACCGAACGACTGCACTCTATCCAACAATTGCTTAAGGCCTACACGCTATTCGAAAAAGACATTGAATATGTGGTGATGGATGGCAAAGTGAAAATTGTTGATGAGAACACCGGGCGTATCATGGATGGTCGTCGTTTCTCTGATGGTTTACATCAGGCCTTGGAATCTAAAGAAAATGTAAAGGTAGAAGCGGCTTCTCAAACCATGGCCACCATTACCTTACAGAACTTCTTTAGAATGTACCACAAATTGAGTGGTATGACGGGTACTGCCGAAACAGAAAGTCAGGAGTTTTGGGATATCTATAAGTTGGATGTGGTGGTTATACCTACCAATAAGCCTATTCAGCGAAAAGATGAAGATGATTTAATTTATCGAACAACGAGAGAGAAATTTAACGGCATTGCCGATGAGATTCAAAAGTTGACAGAGGCGGGAAGACCAGTTCTAGTTGGTACTACTAACGTGGAGGTGTCTGAGTTGATTAGCCGTATGTTAAACATGAAAGGCATTAAGCATCAAGTATTGAATGCCAAGCAACACCAACGTGAAGCGGATATTGTAGCTGAAGCAGGACGTGCGGGTGCGGTTACTATTGCAACGAACATGGCAGGTCGTGGTACGGATATTAAGTTGTCTCCTGAGGTTATCGCTGCAGGCGGTTTAGCAATTATTGGTTCAGAGCGTCACGACTCACGTCGTATTGACCGTCAGTTAAGGGGTCGTGCGGGTAGACAGGGAGATCCAGGATCATCTCAATTCTTCATCTCTTTGGAAGATAAGTTGATGCGTTTGTTCGGATCAGAGAACATGGCGAAGTGGATGGACCGTTTAGGATTCAAAGAGGGTGAAGTGATTCAGCATTCGATGATTACTAAGAATGTGGAGACGGCTCAGAAGAAAGTAGAGGAAAACAACTTTGGTATTCGTAAACGTTTGCTGGAATACGATGATGTCATGAACATGCAGCGTGAGGTAATCTACAAGAAAAGAAGAAATGCCTTGTTTGGCGAGCGACTTTCAGTTGACATTATGGATGCTTTCCATGGCTTGTGTGAAGAGTTAGTTCTTGGCTATCAAAGCACAGAAGACTACGAAAACTTTAAACTGAATTTGATTCTCTTCTTCGGTATGGAATCGAAAATTACCGAACAGGAGTTTTTGAAGGAAAGCGCTGATGAATTGACGATGCAACTCTACAACGAGGTAAGAGCCTTATACACAGAGAAATCTAAACGCATAATGGAGCGCACCTTGCCAATATTTAAGCAAATTCACCGCGATAGAGGAGAAACAGTGAAGAATATTGTGGTTCCATTTACTGACGGTAAGAAAGCGCTGAATATTTTAACGCCTTTAGAGAAGAACTTACAAACTGAAGGTAAACAAATCATCACAGAGTTTGAGAAGAACGTGTCTTTGGCCATGATCGATGAAAGCTGGAAACACCACCTTCGCCGAATGGATGATTTGAAAAAAGAGGTTCAAAATGCTTCTTTAGAACAAAAAGATCCTTTGTTAATTTATAAGTTGGAAGCCTTTGAATTGTTTAAAGGTTTGGCATCTGAAATTAATCGCAATGTTGTTTCGTTCCTGTTTAAAGGAAATATTGCAACACCTGATGCGCAAAATGTAAAAACTAATCAAGAAGCGCAGCGTACGAATTTAGACAACCTACAAACTTCAAGAAATGAAGCGCCAGATCAAAATGGTGCAGAAAACCAAGAGCGTAGAGTGGCGGAGCCAGTGCGAGCGCAACCCAAGGTCGGCCGAAATGAACCTTGTCCTTGTGGCAGCGGAAAGAAATACAAAGCATGTCACGGTAAAGCGGATTAAAATTGTCGTTAATGAAAATGAATCAACGCATAGAGCACACTATTTTGAAGCCCGATACGATGGAGTCGGACATAAAAAAGCTATGTGAAGAAGCTATTGAACATGGGTTTTTTGGCGTTTGCGTCCCTCCCTACTTTGTTAAGCATGCCTCAATAATATTGAAAGATTCTTCCATTAAAATAGTAACGGTTGCGGGTTTTCCTTTGGGCTACAATACCACTCCGGCAAAAGTAGAGGAAGCTCGAAAGGCAATGGATGAAGGGGCTCATGAGATAGATATGGTGATGAATATCGCGGCTTTGAAGAATAATGATTTAAACTTCGTGCAAAATGATATTCAATCTGTAGCTACGCTGGTTCAATTGAAAGGTTGTAAGTTGAAAGTGATTATTGAAACGGCCTTACTTAGCAATGATGAAAAGGTGAAGGCCTGTGAAATATGTGCCAAGGTTGGAGTGGATTTTGTCAAAACCTCAACGGGTTTTGCTTCGAGCGGGGCAAAGCTTAAAGACATTGAGTTGATGCGAAAGAATTTACCAGCAAGCATCAAGATAAAAGCATCGGGTGGAATCAAAACCAAGGAACAAGCGAAGGATTTGGTAAAGGCAGGGGCAGATCGCTTGGGTACAAGTTCTGGACCGGATTTAATTGAATAGCAGCTTATGAGAACATTACTTTTTTTTATGATTGGCTTGATGGGGTTTGGTATTCAGGCACAAACCACGATTCGAGTGAACGACAAAGTGAGTCTGGAAAGCGATATGGATTTGGCGTTTTTATTGGATGCACATTTGGATAAGAATATGCATTGCGATTATAGTCAGGGCTTCCGTATACAAGTGATGAACAGCAGCAATCGCTCAGAGGTTTACGAAAAGAAAGCAGAGGTATATACTACTTTCAATACCCATAAAGGGTACATTGTGTATGACCAACCGTATTACAAATTGAGAATCGGCGATTTTAAAACCAAACTGGAAGCACGGAAATTCCTGGAGGAGGTGATTACTAAGTTTTCTACGGCTTTCATTGTTAAAGACGAGATTAAAATCAAATAGCTCGCAATACCCATGGATTTACTCACCTCGATTAAAGCATTTGCCAAAGACTTACACCCTCGATTAGTCGAGTGGAGAAGACATCTACATGCACACCCTGAATTGTCTTTTGAGGAATTTAATACATCTGAGTTTATATGTGCTATTTTAGACGAATATGGTATCACCTATACGCCTTGTGTAGCTAAAACAGGAATAATTGTGCTCATTAAAGGCAAGAATCCTAATCGTAAGTGCATTGCATTGCGCGGAGACATGGATGCCTTACCCATCGAAGAAAAGAATCAATTGGATTATGCTTCGACAAAGCCGGGAGTTATGCACGCCTGCGGACATGATTTCCATACAAGCAATATCTTGGGTGCAGCGATTATTTTAGAAAAATTTAAACATGCCTTCGAAGGAACGGTAAAAGTAATTTTTCAGCCCTCTGAAGAAAAAATACCTAGTGGCGCTCCAGCTATGATTGCAGCAGGCGTTTTGGAAAATCCGAAAGTGGATGCCATCATCGGCTACCATGTGTCACCTGAATTGTCAACCGGAAGCTTTGGATTTCGCGCAGGCCAACTTATGGCTTCCGCAGATGAGATATACCTCACCGTCAATGGGAAAGGTGGTCATGCTGCTTTTCCTGATCAGCTAATTGACCCTGTTCTTACCACCGCACAGCTATTACTCAATTTACAACAAGTGGTGAGTCGAAGGAAAAGTCCTTTTGAACCGGCTGTTTTATCTTTTGGCAAGTTAGAAGCTAAGGGGGCAACCAATATTATACCTAATGAAGTGCAAGTAGCTGGAACATTACGCGCCATGAATGAAGATTTTCGGTTTAAAGCGCATGAATGGATTAAACAGATTTGTGAGGAAACAGCTGCAGCCAATGGAGCAAGTTGTGAAGTGAATATTGTGGTAGGTTACCCTTTTGTCAAAAACGACGAAGATTTAACCCAACGAATGATAAATGAAGCCGAAACTTTTGGTAGCGAAATAGCGATTCATGAAATACCTGCCCGAATGGGAGCAGAAGACTTTGCCTACTACTCACAGGAAGTTCCTGCCTGCTTTATTCGAGTGGGAACAGGCAATTCGGAGAAAGGCACAACACATGGTTTGCACACCAATCAATTTAATGTCGATGACGATGCCTTATTGCACAGTTCCGCTTTGATGGCATGGATGGCAATAAATGCGTAAAAAAGCAGTTTTATATCAAACACCTAATCAATGAAGTTAAACCTCCCTATCCGAGTACAAGATATCGCCGAAAAGTATAAGGCAAAGATTATTGGAAATGAGGAAGCGGTTGTGGGCAGTTTGAATGAGATTCATAAGTTAACCGACGATAGTTTAACTTTTGTAGACCACCCTAAATATTTTAAGCGGGTACTGGATAGTATAGCTCCGGTTATTTTAATTAACGAAGAAGCCAATTGTCCGAAAGGAAAAACTTTGTTAGTTGTAGATAATCCTTTTGAAGTGTATAATGATTTGGCTTTAAATGCTCGTCCTTTTATACCTTCTAGTCAGATGATTTCTCCTTTGGCTGAAATTGGCGAAGGGACGATTGTGCAACCGAATGTGTTTGTTGGCAACCATGTCAAAATTGGTAAGAATTGTATCATTCATCCCCATGTTACGATTTACGGTTATAGCGAAATAGGAGACAATGTAATCATCCATGCCAATACAACTATTGGCGGGGACGCCTACTACCTTCACAAGAAAGGTGCGGCATATGAAAAAATGCATACTATCGGTCGGGCTATCATTGAAGATGATGTAGAAATAGGTTCGTCTTGCACCATTGACAGTGGTGTTTCAGGCGATACAATTATTGGAAAAGGCAGTAAGCTCGATAGCCAGGTGCATGTCGGGCATGGTGTGATCGTAGGAAAAAATTGCTTACTTGCTGCTCAAGTGGCAATTGCCGGTAAATCAACAATAGGCAATGAAGCTATTCTTTATGGTAAAGTGGGTGTCTCTAAAGACATACATATAGGAGAAAAAGCAATTGTTTTGGCCTCATCGAATGTCGATAAAGATTTGGAAGCTGGAGGTACTTACTTCGGCTCACCCGCCATTAATGCCCGCGACAAATGGAAAGAAATGGCCATTGTGCGGATGTTGCCTAAGCGTTGGGGGCAGATCGTTTTTCGAGACTAAAGTCTCGAAAAACTAATGTATAATTGATAATGCACAATTAATAATTATAGATTGTACATTGTTTATTATCAAATACTAAATACTGGTCTTAGCGTCTCGCTAAGACTTTTTCGTTTTGCCGCAGAATTGTGAGGATTCCAATTTATGTCAATGATAGTTCTCTCCGCCTTCCTTCGGTCGGCTCGAGATGACCGCAGTTCTGGTTTCAATTGCATATTACAAATTAGCAATTATACATTGTACATTATTCATTATTAATTACCTTCTCATCGTAGCATTCTTTGGGCGTTGCACCCGTAAGTTGACATCACCTTGCTTGCCAGGGATAAGTAAAGATTTATCCAAACCATGTTTTTCGGCCAAGTAAACACCCAATTCATATCGATTCATATCCTTTGGTCCAGGTAAATGATAAAGCCCTCCTTTCCAATTTAATGCTTCTGCCAGCAGTTGAGCAGCATCTTTCGCTTGCAAAACACTGCGTATCTCATCTGTAAAGAGTATTTGCGCTGTACCACTGAGTAAATGTTTTACCAATGCCTTCTCGTAGCCACCATAGCCACCTATCATCAAGGGCATTCGGCAAACAACAGCTTCGGAATAAATTGATAAAACTCCTTTTTCAGCCGCTAATTTATGCGTACCATAACTATTTAAAGGTCGTGCTTCGTCTGTTGGCGCGTATTGGCCTTTCTCTCCATCAAACACTTGATCTGATGAGGTGAAAACAAAAGGAATTTTTTTATTGGATGCATATTTTACTAGGTCTAATGCTGCCTTTACATTGATGGCAAAACTCGCTTGCTTATCTTTTTCACACGCGTCAATATTGCCATTGGCAGCGGCATGAATGATACCATCGATAGACAAATCTTCGAGCTCCTTAAGAAAAGTTGAATCACTCAAATCTGCCTGAATTTCAGTAATCTTGGGATTCGAATTTTTTCCACGACTCAGCCCAGTTACTTGATAGCCTTTGCTGATCAGAGTCTCAGTTAAATAATGCCCTAAAAAGCCTGTATGCCCCGTTATTAGAATATGCATTTTTTTCAATTGAGCTTCCTTTCTTCTTCGTGCTAATTTAAGTAAGTTTACACTTAAATAGATTGTTATGGCCATCATTAGAGCATTTAAAGCATTTCGTCCAAGGAAAGATCTAGCAGAGCAATTAGCATCCTTTCCGTATGATGTGCTTAACAGTGATGAAGCAAGAAAATTAGCGGAGGGAAATGAATATTCTTTTCTTCGAATCAATAAACCAGAAATAGATTTATTGCCGGAGATTGATGTATATGATCAAGCAGTATATGATAAAGGCAAAAGCAATTTAGATGAGTTTATAGAGAAAGGATGGTTACAACAAGATGACCAGGCTTCCTTATACATTTATGCCCAAAAAATGGGCAATCACGTGCAAAAGGGACTGGTATGCACAAGCTCAATAGATGATTACTTTAGTGATGTAATCAAGAAACATGAATATACACGGCCAGTGAAGGAAAAGGATCGAGTAGAACATATGTACACGGCTGGTGCGCATCTTGGACCTGTATTTTTAGCCTATAAGCCGATCAAGTTGATTGATCAAATTGTAGAGGATTGGGTTGCTCGTCATGAACCTGAGAACAAGTTTACTAGCTCCGATGGCATAGAGCATGCCACTTGGGTTGTGGATGACGAAACGACAATTAAGCAAATTACCTCGGTTTTCGAAGGTCAAGTAAAGCAAACTTATGTGGCGGATGGTCACCACCGTTCAGCTGCTTCAGCTATTGTAGGTCAACGCTTAAGAGATGAAAAAGGCGAGTATACAGGTAGTGAAGCGTTTAATTGTTTCTTATCTGTTTTGTTCCCCGCGGATCAGTTGATGATTATTGATTACAATCGAGTAGTGAAGAATTTATTGCCTGATATCTCTACGGAAGAGTTTTTGACGGCATTACTAAGTAATTTTACGGTTAGTGCCGAAAACGAGCAGGTTCGACCCTCAGTTGCTGGTGAATTCGGATTGTATATCGATGGACAATGGTATCGATTAACAGCTGATGAGAGTATTTGCAATAGTAAAGATCCTATTGAGTCCTTAGATATCAGTATACTGAGTAATTATGTGATTGATCCCTTATTGGGTATTGAAGATCAGCGCACGGATGACCGTATTGATTTTGTGGGTGGAATTCGCGGATTAGACGAATTGGAGCGACGCGTGGATAGCGGCGAAATGAAATTGGCTTTTGCCGTTCCACCAGTGACCATGGATCAGTTAATGCATGTAGCAGATAGTGGTCGCGTAATGCCGCCAAAATCTACTTGGTTTGAACCCAAGCTTCGTAGCGGTCTGTTTGTAAATAAATTTAAATAAAGACAAATGATGAATCTAGTTTATTGGATGATTTTCGGTTTGGTAGCCGGAGCTATTGCGAAACGGCTAATGCCGGGAAAAGACCCAGGAGGGTGGATGATGACTATGATTCTTGGTGTAGGCGGCTCTTTTCTTGGTGGATTTATCGGGCGCCAGTTACTCGGAATTCAAGCAGGAACTAATGAGTTTAGCCTACTCAACATGGCTGTTGCTATTATGGGAGCCATTTTACTGTTAGGGATATATCGCTTTGTAAGGAAATAGGATAGGACCTGACAGGTTCAAGAACCTGTCAGGTCCTATCCTACAATAATTGTTTATTTTTGATATCCAGCGATGCAAAGCAAGTTGCACAATAATATCGAATTTCTCAAAGGTGTAGGATCTAAGCGAGCCGAAATTCTTCAGAAAGAATTGAATATTTTTACATGGAATGATCTTATCCATCATTTCCCATTCCGCTACGTAGATAAATCGAAGTTTTACAGGATAGAAGAAATCAACGAGGATACCCAATTCATACAAATTAAAGGGGTACTCAAGAGCATGCAATTGATAGGTGCGAATCGGAAGAGGCGCCTACAAGGCACCTTTGAAGATGATTCGGGCAGCATCGATTTGGTTTGGTTTGCCAAGACCGATTGGATACAAAAGGCCTTGAAAACAGGCGTGGAATATGTGGTTTATGGTAAGCCGAAAAAGTTTGGGCGATCATTCAGTATCACCCATCCTGAGATAAAAACAGCAGGTGAAATAGTCAAGCAGAATCATAGCTTGGAACCCGTGTACAACACTACAGAAAAGATGAAGAAATTCAACTTGGACAGCAAAGGGATTTCTCGTCTGCAAATGAATGCCTTAGAACAACTTAATCATACGGAATTGACTGAAATACTTCCGCTTGATGTTTTGGATGCCTATAAATTACTTAGTCGAAACAAAGCCTATCACGAGATTCACTTTCCGAATACAGAAGAAAGCTTATCAAAAGCGATATTTCGTATAAAGTTTGAAGAGCTATTGTTGATTCAATTGCGCTTGTTGCGCTCAAAAATCAATAGAAATATTCAGAATAAAGGTTTTGTTTTTGAAAAAATTGACAACAAGTTTCAGGAGTTTTATGAGAAGTATTTGCCCTTTGAATTGACGGGGGCCCAGAAGCGCGTGCTGAAGGAAATTCGAAAAGACACCTTAAGTGGTAAGCAGATGAATCGTTTGTTGCAAGGTGATGTGGGTAGTGGGAAAACAATAGTTTCTTTAATGACGATGCTGATGGCGATCGACAATGGCTTTCAAGCGTGCATCATGGCACCTACGGAGATATTAGCGCAGCAGCATATGGATGGCATAGCTGACCTGGTTAAAGCTGCCGGTATTCGTTGTGCATTGCTGACCGGATCCGTAAAAGGCAAACCAAGAAAGCAATTACTTTTAGCTTTGGCGGAAGGTGAAATAGATATATTGATTGGAACCCACGCCTTGATTGAGGATAGTGTGGTCTTCAAAAATCTGGGTATGGTGGTTGTCGACGAGCAACACCGATTTGGCGTAGCACAACGAGCCAAACTGTGGAAGAAAAACACGCAGCCTCCGCACAATTTAGTGATGACAGCCACGCCTATTCCGCGAACATTAGCCATGACCTTATATGGTGACTTGGATGTATCGATTATCGATGAATTACCTCCAGGAAGAAAACCTATTCAAACCATTCATCGAAGAGAAAATAGTCGATTGGCAGTGTTTGGTTTTATCGATAAGGAAATCAAAAAAGGACGACAAGTGTATATTGTTTATCCCTTGATTGAGGAATCGGAGACCTTGGACTACAATCATTTGATGGATGGTTACGAAAGTGTGAAACGCCAATTTCCCGAGTTGGCAATCAGTATCGTTCACGGGAAAATGAAGCCCGTTGATAAGGAGTATGAAATGAAACGTTTTGTAGAGGGTAAAACGCAAATCATGGTGGCCACTACCGTGATTGAAGTTGGGGTGAATGTGCCGAATGCCAGTATGATGGTCATCGAAAGTGCCGAGCGTTTTGGCTTAAGTCAATTGCATCAATTACGCGGTCGAGTGGGACGAGGAGCTGAACAATCCTATTGTGTTTTAATGACGGGTTTGAAGCTTAGCAATGAGAGTAAAGCGAGAATGAATATCATGGTGGAAACCAATGACGGTTTCCGCATTGCCGAGGAAGATTTGCGTTTACGCGGTCCTGGTGATATTGAAGGCACGCAGCAAAGCGGTATCGCTGATTTACGTTTGGCGAGTTTATCGAAAGACAATAAAATTTTGATGCTTGCCCGTGAAGTTGCCACCCACATCCTCAATGATGATCCTTTCTTGGATAAGCACGAGAATGTTTTCTTAAAGGAATATATGATTGCTCAACATCAACAAAAAGGTTGGGGTAGGATAGCTTAAGTTCCCAGTCTGAAACCATGCTTTTGCTTATCTTAGCAGACCTTTAAAAAGCAGCTTATGAAAATTGGTATAATCAGAGAAACGAAGACTCCCCCCGATACGCGTGTTTGTCTGCCTCCTGCCCATTGTCAACAGATACTAGCCAAGCATCCAGCAATTCAATTGGCGGTTCAACCCAGCGAAAACCGTTGTTTTTCTGATCAAGAATATCAAGATGCAGGCATTTCCCTTCAAGAGGACTTAGCGGATTGTGATGTTTTACTCGGTGTGAAGGAGGTTAAAATGGATACGCTAATACCTAATAAAACGTATTTTTTCTTTTCACATACCATTAAAAAGCAGCCGTATAATAAGGGTTTGTTAAAAAGTGTATTGCAAAATAAAATTCAATTGGTCGATTACGAAACTTTAACTGACGAAAATGGCAAGCGTGTTATTGCCTTTGGACGTTGGGCGGGTATTGTTGGAGCGCATAATGGAATATTAACTTGGGGAAGGCGTAAAGGAACTTTTGACTTGAAACCAATGAATCAATGTTTTGATTTTGCTGAAGCACAAGAGCATTACAAAAACTTGTTGTTGGATGGATTAAGAGTGGTATTGACAGGCACAGGTCGCGTGTCTTCAGGTTCAGCGGAAGTATTGGATTTAATGGGAATTGAGAACTTGAGTGCAGAGGATTTCTTAAGCTATTCTGGCTCTAAGCCGGTCTATTGTATGCTGTCAACAGAACAATTGTTCGCCAAAGGGCCGAACAATGATTTTGATAGCGAGTTCTACAAGAATCCCGAAGGTTACCATAGCTTGTTGGCGCCTTATTTGGCCAAAGGCAATGTATTAATCAATGGTATTTATTGGGACAATAAAGCGCCAGCACTATTTGCGCAAACCGACATGCAGGGGGCAGATTTTGGTATAGAAGTGATTGCTGATATTACTTGTGATATTGCCCCAGTGGCATCTATCCCAAGTACTTTAAAGGCCTCGACAATTGCCGATCCGATTTTTGGCTACGACCCTGTGAATCATCGGGAAACAACTCCTTTTCAGGATGATATGATTGATATGATGACGGTAGACAATCTACCTAATGAGCTTCCGCGTGATGCCTCAGAAGATTTCGGTAACCAATTCATCAAGCACGTTTTACCAGAGTTATTGGCAAGCAAAATTGATATGATTTATCGGGCAAGTATTACGACCCAGGAAGGTGAATTGAATGAGCCTTACCTGTATTTATCAGATTATGTAGCTAGCTTGAGGTAAGACTGGAAAATAAAACATAAGCGCTAACGAGGCCGAGTTGCCTTGCTAGAAAACCAAAACCAAGCCAACAGTTGCCGCCATCTGAATCAGAAAAATCACGGTACCAAAACCAATCGCCATCTTACCTGACTGCCACAGCTTTTTAAAACTAACCTTTAAACCTATCGCTGCCATACTGATGGTCAGCAATATTTTACCGGTATCTTTTAAACTTTCCAGGATATTTTCCGGGATCGTAATCACACTATTGATTACGGTAATTACCACGAAGATCCATAAGTAATAAGGTAAATTGAATTTAACTGAATTGGCCGAGCCGTCAGCTTCCTTCGTTTTTACCATATAGCTAAAGAAGATAACAGCAGGTGTTAACAGCGCAACCCGTGCTAACTTTACCGTCAGCGCTGAGTCGCCGATTTCCTGAGTTAATCCATAACCCGCACCAGCCACATTACCTACCGATTGTAATGTTGCTCCCAAGATAAAGCCTATCTCATTTTCTTGGGTGAAAAGGGCTTGCAAGGTGAAGGGAAGAAGGATCATTCCGATGCTTCCTAATAGATTGACAACCGCGATGGCAATGCCCGCATCTTCCTTATCCTTGCTGATAATTGGGGCTACTGCTGCTATGGCCGATGAACCACAAATGGCCGTTCCAAAACCAACCAACCATCCCGTGCTATCGTTATTTTTCAAACGCTTAGCCAACCAAATGGTGCTCAATAAACTGATTAAAACGATGACTAACACAAAAATGAATTTCTGCCATCCAATCACAGCAATACTCTGAAAACTGATACTAAAGGCGAGAAAAATAATGGCAAACTCCAACACCTTCGAGGACGAGTAATTAATACCCGATTTTAGGGCTTCATGAATCGGTAATACATTGCCCAAAATCACCCCAACTAAAAAAGCCAGGATAACGCCATTGACTTGTGGAACGAATGGCGCAAGATAATGTGCTCCAAAACCCAAAAGGATTGCGATGAGTAATCCCGGAAGCTGCTGTTTGTTTAAAAGCATTACTTAGTAACTATTGTATTGGGGTCGTTGTAGTTGAGTATTCCTCCTTTTAACTCATACAACTTGGTGAAGCCTTGTTGCTCCATATAGTTAAGTGCACTAGTGCTTCTTACTCCACTTCTACAATAAACAATATAGGTGGCGTCTTTGTCTAGACCAGCAATTTGATCTGCGAAATCACTGCCTTGCACATTGAAGAAATAATCGGCTTCAGCAATGTATCCAGCGTCAACCTCGGCCTGGGTACGAACGTCCACAACAAAAACATTTTCTTCTTGTGCTTTACTTTTCAAGCCTTCTGTGTCGATGCCTTCTGCATTGGATTGTGCTTGACAAGCGCTCAAACTAATACCTAAAATTAAAATACTTAAGAGTCTAATCATTTTTTTCTTTTTTATCGTTGGTAAACATTCCGTGTATTAAATAACCCATGACTGCTCCGTATAAGCTTGAGTTAATCGGTGATGAGGTGATAGCACAAGTCCCGGTTTTACAACCGATAAAACTGTAATAGGCATAACCCAACAATGCGCCAACTGCAGCACTCAGCATAATCAATTTGTTTCGAAGCAAAAAAGTTTTCATAAGATCTACAAAACTACAATAGAATATATGACCCAAAGTGACAAATGTTGCAAAAGTATGCGGTGTTATGACAATTGTGCTTTATGCTGAAGCACACATCCTTTCGCTATCCAATACTGACCCAGCACATACAAGGGCATGATCATTAGTCTAGCGATAAAAATTTGATCACCGAAAAGCGTCGTAAACCGACTTAAGGCGATTAAGGTGTCCGACAACATAAAAGATAAAGCACCAACGAGCACCCAGTTAAAACTTTCTGGGTTTACTCGACCTTTTCTATTAATCGCTGCAAGTGCCATCACCATAATCACTGTGGCATAAACCATTACGGGCACACTCATTTCACGGAAACCGGGCATATCTTCTTGGAAGAGCAAACACATCAAACCCACTACAAAGAGGACAAAGGGAAGAATCAGGTAAGGACTGCTTTTTAGAATGGGCTTTCCTTCTAAGTTCGTTTTTACGAATCCCGCGATGTATAAAACATGGGCAATCAAAAACGAGCCAAGCCCAAGCAGGAAGTTGACATCGGTTTTGAATATTGCTGGCATTAGGAAGTTGTCTCCCCACCAAGAGAAGAAGAGAGATACCAAGATGATTTTATCAAATGCAGTGTTAGCTTTAGTTTCTTGGAAGTACCAAAACATGAGTACTGGCATCAAAAAAGGTTTAAATGTCCAGATTCCAAAAGGAGTATCTTTCAAATCGTAGACTACTTCGCCACCCATTTCGAGGACTAGCAAAGCGAACAGCAGAATAACAAGGTGTTTAGGTTTCATTGAGGGCGTTTTATGCTACTGATAAAGGTAACAAAAACTCCATATTTACTATTCCCTCTCCTCCATGAAAACGCGTATCAACAAAGGAATCAACAGTAAATCTGCTACCACGGCCGAGAGTAAAGTTCCTGCAACCAACACCCCTACAAACACGATTCCTGGAGTTTTGGAAAAAAGTAGAATCAGGAAACCAAAAAATAGAATAATACTCGTGATAATTATTGCCTTTCCTGTCTCGGTAAAGGTCGCCTGAAGCGCCTCATCCATGTTCTTACCATTCATGCGTTCAATCTTGTATTTACTCAAGAAATGAATGGTGTCATCCACTGCAATACCGAAAGCTATTGCGAAAATGATAGCCGTCGGGGCATCCAAGGCAATCTGAAAGTAACCCATTAAAGCGGCGCCGAATAAAAGGGGAAAGATGTTCGGAATCAGCGAGACAATGACCATACGCCAGTTCTTGAACAACAAAGACATGATCAAACTGATAGCCACGAAGGCTATCGCCAAGCCGCTCAACAAACTCTCTCTGATGTATTCATTGTTTTTATCAAAGATTACACCTGTTCCGGTAACCCTTGTTTTAATAACAGTCGAATCAATTTCTGCCGCGATAAAAGCCAGAATTTCTTGGCTAACAGCCGTTATTTGATCCGATCCTACATCCTTGATTTTCGCTGAAATTCTCGCCTTACTTAAATCTTCATTCACCAAAACATTCATCTGGCTGGTAGGGATTTTTTCTACGTAGCGTTTCATCTCATTAAACTTCGCTTCGCTTTCAGGAAAAGTATAAGAGGTACTTCGATCGGCGTTGAAGGCTCGATTCATTGTTTTGTATACGGTAGTGAAGGAACTCACCCCATCAATGGCGGCTTGTTCCGCGAGGTAAGTCTCTATTTTATTCATCTCATTCATCACTTCCCAATCATCTACCTTGTAGGGTTCTTGAGCTAGCACCGCCAGTTCATAAGGTCTAAAGCCTGCATAATTCGTTTCGAAATAACGGAAGTCATTGGTAACTTTTAATCCCTTGGGCAAGGTGTCATAGATGCGAAGGTCCGTCGTAATTAAACTCATCCCGATTATACAAATCACGAAGTAGATGATGGCTCCTACCGTAATTGCCTTTCCGCGTGGTTTGGTGAAATGATAGAGTTTCAGTAAATATTCTTTCCAAACTTTATTGGCTTCCTTACGGGCAGTTACCTTTTCAGGATCAAACACAGAAAGCAAAGCTGTTGTGAAGGTGATAACAATTCCAAATGCAAGTAATACCCCTATCGCAGCCGTCATGCCGAATGATTTTACCGGATAAATTCTAGATGTCATCAGGGTAATGAAACCAATGGCGGTTGTGGCGGAGGTTAAAAAAGTAGCTAAGCCTATTTCTTTCACTGTCTTTTTAATGGCCGCTTGTTTATCCCCGAGTTTTTCATATTCATCGATATATTTATTACTGAGGTGAACCACATCGCTGACTCCAACGATAATCATGATAATCGGGAAAAGTGAACTGAGTAAATCGAGCTCTATGCCCAAGAATCCGATAATGCCGACAAAGGCGAGTAAACTTAGTAACATGGATAATACCGCGATCATGACACCAATCACACGCTTGAGGATGAACCAAAAAACGAAAGAAACGAGAATGGCAGAAATAAGGGTGCTGATGATAAACTCTTTTGTCTGTTGACGAACCAGTTCGGTTTGCAGGTAGGCTCTACCCAGTATGTGGTAGTTTTCTGCGCCAATTTCATTTAAAGTCGCTTGCACATTGTCCATTAAGGCGGTTGAAGCTTCAGGAGTCAGCGAGTTTTCTGTTTTGATTAAAACCACGGTTGAGGTAGCGTCTTTTGATATCAGGTTCCCTACGATTCGTTCATCCATCATTAAACGCGCACTGTCACTGCTAAGGCGTGCGGGTTCATCCAATTTTATAGCAGGATAGGGTGGAGAGAATCCGCCAAATTGTAACTTAACAAAGTACTTAAAATTAGTAATTGAACTTACCTGTCTCACCTGGTCAAAGCGCATGCTTTTTCGGGTAAAACTATCTACCTGAGCTAATAATTCAGGATTAAAAATATTGGTGCTATCTGTGAAGGCAATAAGCAAGAAATTGTCGTCATCTTCAAACTCTTCTCGAAATTCATAATAAAAAGCGAGGTCGTCATCTCCTTGCGGAAAGAAGCGCTCAAGATCAAATACAAATTGGATTTTGGTCGCGAAGAATGCACTAAGAATGGCAAGCACAACACTTGCTCCCAATATCAGTTTTCGATGTTTGTATATATCCACGCCTAGCTCTATGGCTAGTAAACATCTTTGCTTGAGAATAGTTTATCAACTTAAGAAATTTCCTATTTAAACCTAAATGTCATTTCGAGCCGACCATAGGAGGCGGTGAAATCTATCATTTTAGATAAACTACTTTTCGTGAATACAAAACATCCTAACTTTAACTCAATGATAGTTCCCTGCCTGCCGGCAGGCAAGTCTCCCTTCGGTCGATATGACTCCGTGTAGTTGAGCTATTATTAAAGCATTCTCTCTTCTGCGGATTCAAGCAATATCTCTAAGGAGGCGTCCCCGCCTATTTTTACTAGCAGCTTACCACCTATTAAAAAGATTTCCGCCAGTAGTCGGACAGGCATGATAGAGCTTCCTTCGTTAGCATCTCTATCTACCGAGAGGTAGATTCAGGAATGACGTTCTATGTTACCAGGGCTTTTGTTTTTACCTTCGTTTTTATCAGTTTCCCTAATTATCGATAGAGATTTAGCAAGGACTAGATTCTTTTGTTTATACATGACGTCATCCCTGACGATTCCGCGGTTGAGCGGATCGATCAGGGATCTTTTTTATAGCAAGATGGAATATCTTAATCATACCCAATAATCTGCGGTGTCAAATCATCTTTGTCAGGATTGATACTCTTTATCAATTCATCTTTATAAGATCGTTTCCATTTTTTAAGCCGCTTTTCCCTTTCAATGGCCGCTTCAATACAATCAAATACTTCGTAATAAACTAGTGTTTTACATTTGTATTTAGATGTAAACTTTGATCCAATGCCCGATTTATGGTCTAGTACGCGCTGATGCAGGTTTGAAGTCACGCCAATATACAGTGTTGTGCGTGAAGCATTGCTCATGATGTATATGTATCCCCCTTTTTCGATAGGGTGAAGATGATTTATTAAAGTGCAATTAATATTGCAGTTTAGCCTATTAAGGGTTTTGATTAGTGTATCTGTTTTTCTTTTCAGTTGGTGGGCTATTGCTATCTAAAAGAAAGATTCCTGATAGAGCTTCCTTCGTCAGCATCTTCAGGAATGACGACCTGTTTTACCTGGTCTTTTGTTTTTATCTTTACCCTTTCGTCAGCATCCCTGTCTACCGACAGGTAGATTCAGGAATGACGTTTTAGTTACAGACTCTTTTTACCTTCGGTATTATTAGTTTCCCTGCTTATCGACAAGTAGATTCAGGAATGAAGTTGTATTTTTACAGTAGTTAGGGTGTTTAACCTGATCGTCATTTCTTAGCCTGTCCGACCACTGGCGGAGATTCCGCGAATGAGCTGATTCATCAGGAATCTTTTAAGTAAGGAAATCGAGTCTTACTCATCTGATACTAGTCGTAGTAAGTATCACTTACACCAACGGCCTAAAACTCGCTATCACCTTTTCCAAGTCAGGTCCATAGCGCTGTTTGCGGTCCATGCTTCGTGTCCAGCATACCACCTCGAAGAATTTGCCAGCACTTTCAAAACAGGAATGCCAATAATAGATATTCTCATCTTGCATAACGCCGTAAAGCTCAATATCTATAGCTTGAAAACCATCTGTATCTCGGTAAAACGAATCGGTAACTAATACGTCATTCAGGAGCTCATAGCCTTTCAAAACACCCAACACTTCTTGTTGAAACTGTTCAAATGTTCGACCCTCTTTATCATATACTTTCACAAAGCCATAGGTGTTGCGATACGAATTTTTCAATTCCAAATCTGCCTGAAAATCATTGCATTCCTCCATGTAGTCCGGGAAGGATATCACAAAGGTATTTTCATGATTGAATTCATTAAACTCGTCTGAGTAACCACAGGCTGTGAACAGGCCAGCCAAAATGATGATAAATAAAAGATTAAGCTTCCGCATGTTCGGTCATTTGTTTTCTCAAAGTTCTCGCACGCAAGTCTTCTCCGTCATGGCTCCAGCCTGGTGGCATGAAGATGTAACGCAATTTGTCTTTCCAGGACTTGGCACGCTTTACGTCATGGTACAAATTGATGTATTCATGACTTGCTATTTTAAACGGATTATAGGTGTGAATGTTTGTAGTAATCCCATATTTTACCGGCTCTTTATCATCTTCTTCCTGAAAAGTGCCAAACAAACGATCCCAAATAATCAGGATCCCCGCGTGGTTTTGATCGAGGTACTTGATATTGCTACCGTGATGCACCCGATGATGCGATGGGGTATTGAATATCCACTCGATAGGTTTTGGCAATTTTCGAACCAGTTCGGTGTGCTGAAAAAATTGGTAAACCAAGCTAATCGTAAGCATGATGAAAATCATCATTGGTGCAAATCCAATCAGCGGCAACCAAGACCACCAGAAGTATTTGTATACTTGTTCAGCCCAAGACTGTCGCAGCGCCGTGCCTAAATTCATCTTCACCGATGAGTGGTGATTAATGTGTGCAGCCCAAAGCACCCTCACCTCATGACTTAAGCGGTGATGCCAGTAAAAAGTAAAGTCATCGGCAAAAAGCAGGATGAGCCAGGCCCACCATTCGGAGCCAATTTCAAAAAAGCGGAACTGATAAATAAAGGTGTAAAGTAGTAAAGCCAAGAACTTCATCACACCACCAACCACCAAAGAACCGATGCCCATCATCTGGCTAGCTACGAAATCTTTTTGGAGATATAAGTCTCGCTTTTGGCGGTAATCAATAAAGGCCTCAATGGCTATGAGTAAAACAAAAATGGGAATGCTTACCGCTAATATTTTATTGTCGAGCCCGAATTCCATTAGTCCGCTGCTTTTACATATTCTTCCACGCGGACACCTACGCTGAGTACTTCAAGCAAAGGATCTTCGCGCATGTCGTGATATAAGGTTATACGATATTTTCCCGTATCTGAAAAACTGTATGCAGCGAAATCCTCCAATGGATACTGCATCAAACAAACATCGCCCGAACAATCGCCGTACCACTGACCATCAGGTTGAGATAAAGGGATGTTTACTGGCATGATGAAGACGCTGTCATTGGGCCATTGCATTTGGAGATTAATCCACACATTGCGCCAATTGAAGCCAAAGCGATGCCTGAAATTGAGGTAAAGACTTTTTGGTGCATTGTCGCTTATTTCGAAATCAAAATTCAATGAATCGGTCGACATCCACGCCTGTTGGGCGATATCTTCATTTTTCTCATACACCCTATTGGTGTCACAAGAGCTTAAAGCTAAAGCAAGAGCTAAAATCAACGCGTATGATGAGAATTGCTTAATCATTGATCGGGCTTCTTTTTATTGCGGTTCTTGCGATAATTCTTGTTTTTTCGCTTTTTCTTCTTGCTTTTTTTCTCCAAGGTCTGTAAACTCACGCTTCCTACTAAGTCTTCATTGTAGGCATCATCCAACTCCTTTGTTTTCGGCTCATCAATGATGCTGAAGTCTTGCAAGCTGTTGGGTAAGTCACCTTTCTTATTCATTTGGATAAGGGTTGCTACATCTTCAGCGCTTAGCTTGAAGTATTTGTTGCTACGATCCAGGTTATAGGTCAATTCGCGCTTGAAAATATCGGTTTTACGCAAGTAAGCTGTTCCCTCTTTCGTTTTAATTTTATCTGGATTCTTTGGAATGCCTTTCAGGGCATCCATGTAGGTGTCTAGTTCGTAGTTTAAGCAGCATTTCAATCGACCGCATTGCCCAGATAGCTTGTCGGTATTGATACTCAATTGCTGATAACGAGCAGCACCTGTAGAAACGCTTTCAAAGTCGCTGAGCCAGGTTGAACAACAAAGTTCTCGCCCGCATGAGCCCATGCCACCGATACGACCCGCTTCCTGGCGTGCACCGATTTGGCGCATTTCGATTTTTACCTTAAAGGTTCCAGCGTATTGTTTAACCAGTTCGCGGAAATCTATTCGGTTTTCTGCGGTGTAGAAGAAGGTAGCTTTCTTGCCATCTCCCTGATATTCTATATCCCCGATTTTCATATCGAGTTCTAAGCTGCGCGATATTACCCGAGCCTTGACCAACATTTGTTTTTCCTTACTCCGTAGTTCGCGCATTTGTTCCACATCTTCCTCTGTTGCCTTGCGCAATATATTACGAATGTTATCTGCTGTTTCCTTAACATCCTTCTTTTTCATTTGAACTTTCACCAGCTCGCCCGTTAATGCCACTTCGCCTATGTCATAGCCTTGAGATGCATCAACGATTACAAAGTCTCCTCGGAAAAGGTCTAATTTTTTATCATTGCGATAAAAAGCTTTTCGAGAGCCATTCTTAAAACTGATTTCTACGAGATTGAAGTTGTAATTGTCAGACAAGGGAATGTCTGCAAACCAATCAAAGGTGTTCATTTTATTACATCCTCCGGAACTACATCCGCCTGAGGAACCACATCCTGCTGTTGAGCACGCCATCTTTCACTTTATTTGGACTTTCCCAACTGGGGGGAAAGAAATATTATAAATCAAACACGATTGGAAGGAAAGCCTTACAGGGCTTTGATTTTCATGCTTGCACCAAGGAAGGCAATTTTTCCATTGGCATTCCTTACAATTTGATAGTGCAAGTTATTGATTATTTGAGAAATCTTTAGCATTTTTTCCCAAGTAATTGTGTCGACCATTTTGATCGCCACGCTTTCTTCGGCTGGCTGTAATTTACTGCGCAAACCATGCTTTGCCGCCAGTCCTTCTCGAATGAAAAACAGGGCATATTGAAGGAAGGCTTTTTGGTTTTGACGACCCGAGCTACCCATTTGTTCTGTCCAGTTGACCAGCCCTTCGGCAAATTGTAAAGAAGGTCGTGATTTTTGTTGAATAATGAACAAAAGCCATTGCCGGAAGTCTTCAAAGTAGTTGTTTGCGGTTTGACCAATTAAGGCTCTGGCTTCTATCCAGTTGCCATCGGCAATTTGTGCCATGCGCAGCGCATCATTTGCTTCAATATGATGCTGATTTTGCAACTGTTTTGTGATATCTTCCAAGGCCAGTTTACTAAATTTGACGAGTTGGGTTCGGCTCAAAATAGTAGGTAAAATAGCTTCTTGGGCTTGGGCGATAAGGATAAACACCGTATTGGCTGGAGGTTCTTCGATCAATTTCAGCAAGCGATTACCTTCTTTTGCGAGGTATTCTGCTCCCCAGATAATTTGCACTTTATATTTTCCTTCGAAGTGACGCAGGGAATGTTGCCGAATGATTTGATTGCACTCTTCCGCCGTGATATTGCCTTGTTTATTTTCATTATCCAGTTGGGCGATCCATTCAGGATAAGTATAGTAAGTATCTGCCGCGATAAAGCTCCGCCATTTTTCGATGTCGGTTCGAGCCAGTGATTTACCACCTACTGTTGGATAGGTATAAAACATATCCGGGTGGGCTAGTTTTTTGGCTTTTATGCATGAGGAGCATGTGCCGCAACTATCTTCAGGGCCAGGATTTTCACAATTGAGGTATTGGGCAAAGGCCAGGGCCATACTGAGTTTACCGGTTCCTTCAGGACCTAAAAAGAGCATGGCCTGACTCACCTTGTCGTTTTGCGCCGACTGGATGAGTTGCTTTTTAAGTTCTTCTTGACCGATTACCTGAGCAAACTGCATGATAGTGTAAAGTTACATGCTTGTGATTGGAAACGAACATTAGAACTTTGATTTTTTCTTCACTTACCCAAAACGGAACATCAATCCCCGATACTAGTCGTAGCATCTCGCTACGACCCCATTTACCCCAAACAATCCTAATTTTCTTGCTATCTTAAACTTTTTATCACCCAACAAGGTTAAACCAACATGAAAGTCGCCGTATACAGAAAAGCCCATTTCAATGCCGCCCACCGCTTGTACAACAAGTCGTGGAGTGAGGAGAAAAACGATGCAGTTTTTGGCTTGTGCAACAATGCCAACTGGCACGGCCACAACTACGAGTTGGAGGTAAAAGTAGTGGGTGAAATAGACCCAGAAACTGGCTATGTTATTGACTTAAAAGTCCTGAAAGACATCATCAAAAAAGAAGTGGAAGACCGCTTTGACCACAAAAACCTCAACATGGACTGCCCGGAATTTGCCGAGATGAACCCGACAGCCGAAAACATCGCCGTAGTCATCTACGACCTACTAAAAGCCCAGCTGGGCGATAAATACGACTTAAAAGTGCGCCTTTACGAGACACCAAGGAACTTTGTGGAGTATCCGGGGTAGGGGCAGGAGTTTATGATAATCAATAATTTTGGGATTGTTGAATAAAATAGTCGATATATTCCTTCAAATAAGTACTTAAATAGTATGGCAGGTTCATTAAGTAGAAAGGTGTACCTGCTGGAGTTTGATGTTGTTCAATATTAAATTCTCCTGCGTACATACGTATAGCATAGGGGTGAGGAGCTTGATCAACGAATTGGTGCAAGCTTCGAAGCTTGCCGACTTTTCCAGATTTTATTTCTATTGGAATGACCATTCCTTTATACGGATACACGAGATCAACTTCAGCTTGTGCGCCTTTTTTTTGACGAACCCAAAAGGAAGGTTTGTTAAAAGCTGTTTGTTGCAGAGAAATGAGTTCTTGTGTAATAAGGTGAGGAATGAGTGCTCCTTTAAAACTTGTACCTAAATCGTCAACCTCTAATAATTGTGCCTGAATACCCAGACTATAGTTGAGCAAGCCGGTATCCAAAAATTGCAGTCTCGGGCTTTTTTTATAATCTGTTATTATGGGCATATTTACCGATGTTGTTGGGTAGATAAGTTGAATAACTTTAGCATCATCCAAGGAACGAAAGCTTTCAGATACTTCGCGTGAACGGTAGTTGCTGTTACCAAAATTATGAAAACTGATTCGTTGATCAATAAATGGGGGTGCTGTTTGAAGCAAGTGTTTGATAACTTTCTCTTCTGTACGGTTTTTTGCGTATTTCGAAACATCATCGCGATAGCTGGTCCAAATACTTTCATATATTGGTGTTAGTTGATTAATTTTTTTATGTTCGACGAGGTGAGCAACAATTTCAGGCATCCCTCCTGTCAAGGCGTATTGATGAAACCAATCCATAGCTACATGATGAGCGGGCGTGGATACGGGAATTTCTTTTAGTTTATCCAAAAGTCCAGTCATTTGGTTGGCATTTAAGTACTCTTGAAAATTGAAGGGGAAGATATATAAGTATTGTACTCTACCTACGGGAAAAGAAGGCACATCACTTAAGGTGTGTTCAAGTAGCGATCCTGCCACGATGACATGCAAGCTGGGAATGTCTTCATAGAAGTAACGAAGAAGAGCAATGGCCCCACTTACTTCTTGTATTTCATCAATAAACAACAAGGTTTGTTTGTTTTGAACTTCGTTTAATTGATAGGTAAGAAACAAGGCTTCTAAAATACTTTCCACATCACTATAATCTTGGAAGAAAGCGGCATGTGCTTTTTTTTCTAAATTGAGGTAGATGTACTGCTGATAGGATTGGGCGAATTGTTGAACCAAGGTAGTTTTCCCAACTTGACGAGCCCCTCGTAGAATTAAGGGTTTGCGGGAAGAGCTGCGCTTCCATTGTTCTAATTCATGATTAAGCAGACGATCAAATACCATAAGCGACTATTTTGCATGTAACAAAGTGAGGGTAAATTTATTAAATTTTTGTTACAAAGTCGGGGTAATTTTTCAATATTTTAGTTACAAAGTGGGGGTAAATAACTTTACAAGGAACAATTTGCAGACCTCAATCCCACAGCCGAAAACATCGCCGTAGTCATCTACGACCTCTTAAAAGCCCAGCTTGGCGATAAATACGACCTGCAAGTGCGCCTCTACGAGACACCTAGGAATTTTGTGGAGTATCCGGGGTAGGGGAGTATTTTTTCACAACAGTTTGGCTATGTGCAGTATCCCGCAGGGTATTGCTTATAGGTGTTGTTGTATGCCGTTTTTATTCTATTCATTTTGTTTTTAGCGTTGGCGAGAAAGCGCTGCCGCAACCGCACAAAGGAGGATTGCAATGTGCATGAACTTGCGTAGGTTAATTATTTACTTTTACTTTCATTAAATCGGTCATTGTTACAGAAAATGGTAATGCAGAACCTCTTCCTTGTTTGTGTTTATCTAATTTGGTTATGTCCCACATTTGATTTTGCAACTCAACATCTGTAATCTCTTCGACTTTGTATACTAAATAATAATCTTGTGAAGGTTCAGAAGGATATCCTTTATTAATTAATGTCCTTTTTGAAAATACTCGAGGACCTGTTTCAGTAATTTTAAGCAATCGACTTGTTTTTGTCTCACCATTAGAATGTAATAGCAAATATTTTGCACCTGCTTCACCTGGACCTAACCTTAGAGAGCCCCTTTTGCTATCAGCTCTAGCATTATACAATCCACTTTTTATAATCCAATCCAAATTCTCTGTTTTGTAAAAACCTACAAGAACAAATGTGTCGTCAGGTATTAAATTACGGTTTTCACCATACGTTTCAGGTAATGCTTCATTCACTTCATTTTCCTTATTTGGCTCATTTTTGTATACATCAAAAGTTCTGAATGCAATTTTTTCACGTTGCGAAGCTCTATTAACAAAGTGTTCAATAATTTCTAAAATGAAAGCCTTAAGTTCACCGATACCACTATCATTTTTTGAAGGTCGAACAGGAAATGCACCTAATCCTGGTATAATCTCGTGAAACCCTTTTCGGTTTAGTGATTTATCTCCTGGATATAAAACGTAGGCACCACCAGTTCTCCTAATGGCATCTTTATAAGCATGCATCTTTATTAAGTCAGCATTTTTATAAATTCCTTTTTTGTTCTCGGTTTTCTCTTCATCTAAATCTTTTGAAGTATTCTGCTCTATAAAATCGGTTAGATTGGCTATTTTATATTTTGCATCAAAATGAACATGCACTATTAACTCTTGTCTTTCAGCTTCTTTTTCGGAAATTCCAAAAGGCCAAAAAGACAGTGTGTAGTCAGGTCTTAATGTTGTAGTCCAACTACCTGATTCAGGATAATTTTTCCTACCACTAAATTGGCGATTGTAGTTAAATTTAATCCATAATTTTCTGGTATCTGTTTCAAATACACCTTCTAAGGCAGTATGCTCACCTTGTTTAATCTGTAGGTTTAGCCCATCTTTTGTTGGCTTAATTAGTTCTGAAATGTCTTTTGGATCTATTTCGAAGAGTTCCTGAAATAGGTCTAAAAGTTTAAAGAATAGCCAATATTCATAGAGTGTAGCAATGTCCTTTTTTCCAGCACCATACACATCTTCGCCTCCTTGCCAAATCAATTTGGCAGCCAATTCAAACATTAGCCATGTTCTTAAAACTTCTCTATAACCTTCTTTTCTCTGGAGGATAGGGCTATTAAGTTTTAAAGTCGTTGGTCTAGAAACATTTTTAAAAACAGAATGGTGTAATTGAGACTCTAACTCGCTAATTAATATTTTTGATTCAGAATCAAGTTTTGAATCTTTAGGAGCAGCTTTATTGATGTCTGAACAAAACTTTAAGAATGTTTCTAAAGCATGTTTTATAAAACGATTTTCTGGTGTATCAACTGAATCTGTTTTACGGACAGTAGTAATTCTTTCAGGAAGTGTTTTTAAACCATAACTTTCTAAATAATGACCGCTAGGTAAATTCGTTCTTTTCCCACCTTTAACTAACTCTTTTACGTTGTTGTTAGAAAATCTTCTAACACTTCTAATGTCTTTTTCTTCATGTGTGTCAGTCCATTTGGTTACTGGCGCTGTCACTATTCTATGAACAGCATCCTTAAACTCTGCTGAATTAATTATTGATTTAATGAAGGCAAATTTTTGATATAGTGTTTGATTATCTTTTGAATAGTCAACATCAAAATGATGAGAAACTGGTGAATTAGACTGTAAAAGTAAATCAGTACATTTCTCTGTGATGAGTTCAAGCATGTCTCTGTAATCATCTCGATAGCCAGATTTAACGGATTGGACTTCTAAATTAATTGATTTGCACTTTTCTAGATTGTCCGTTTTTAGTAAAGGAACTTCTAATGTTCCAACGAATATATTTGGTGAGATTGTGCCTATGTTGGATTTACGTTTATGCTGTTGAATGATATTCTCACCAATATCACCAAGCATAAATTGATTGTCACTTATCTCATAGTCATAATAACAACCCTCAATTAGCTGAAAACGAGCTTCATTATTTTCAATAGCTGTTTCAATTCCATCAAATAAGGTTCCGTCTCTTTTGGAACTGATCCAAAGTTTTAATCCTTCTTGAACAGAATCTAAATTTATTTCTATTTCAGATAATTCTTTCATCTTCTACGCCTCAGCATAACTTGCGAATCCATTATCGACCGCTCCTTTATACATCCTAGCAATTTTTTCTAAGGACAGTGGATATAACACTTTATCATTAGAGTAATCAAAATCATCTTTATCGAAAACTTCTTTAACCACCTTTATATCCTCTGTCAAACAAAAACTACCCAAAGTCTCTAGGATAGGAGATAGCTTTCTTCTTGAACCATGAAGCTTTGGAAGTAACTTTTGCATTATGGCAATATCTATCTTTTCGGAAGTTGTAATCTTATTGTTTAGAGTATCTAATTGATTAATTAATCTCAGAATTTCAGTGGCACTTCTGTATCCAAACTCAGCCCCTGTTTTTTGCAATTCACCAAAGAAGTTAAGAAGAGTTTTATTGATTTCATTTAGGTCTTTGGTGGTAAATGATTTGTTATTTGAAAGACTTATAAAACTTTGAGCCATAGTTGCTCCTTTAGCTAACAAAGCTTTCATATTTAGGTCGTTTGCTGAGCTAAGGAAACCTTCCATTTCGTTATTATTAATACGAAACTCTATAGTGTTTGCTCTATCTAAAACTTTTGGACTAAACATATTGGTGGTTTCATCAATATTTACAGTACCTATGATAAATAAATTTGCTGGGACTTTAAGTTTTGAAGGCACACCATTGTTCACAGTACGTTCAGCGTAAAGCGGAATTTCTTCATTGGATTCCATTACGCTTAAAAAATCTGCAAAATACCTTTCTACATGACTCAAATTCATTTCGTCTAATATCAGAAAATGAGGAAGTTCAGGATTTGAGTTTGCTTGTATTATCAAGTCTATTACACCGCTATCAGGCTTTACATACTCTTCAGGTTTTAACGCATTTGGATAACCAAGTAATGGTTCTCGATTTGTCCAATCTGCACCTACAGGTATAATGCGATACTGACTTTCTTCTTGACATATCCATTGCACATAGGCTTGGGCTAACTTAGTCTTACCTGAACCTGATAAACCTGTTAAAATGACAAATGGTTTGGTTAAAAGGGAACTCACAAATCGAGTAATAAGTTTGTCTGAATAGACTAAACCAGCTAACTTACAAGAATCACTAAATGCATTTAAATTAAACATATGGTCCTTTTTTGTTGAAGATGTAACACTATCATTATACCAAATAATAAATTCTAGCCATCTATTCCATGGTGTTCCATACCAACCTCTCTCTTTTTGATTTAATTCTTTCCATTCATTTTTAAGATTGGTGTCTAGTGCTGTATTAATTTTTGAGTTGTCATTTCGAATATTAAAAATCTGATAGTCTAAAGAACACAAGTGATTGTCTTTAAACCATTTTTCAATTTTAGGCATTGACTTTAAGTATTCATTTGCTGTAGATTCATGCTTTAACTCATGAACGTCTAACAAATAAGTCTTAAACATTTTTTTTACGTCACTAAAATCGTTGATTAAAGATTCCCAGTGGTCTTTTCTTTCCTTCGCATCTTCATAAATCATAGGCTTGTCATCAACTTTTATTGCGGACATATGTAATTGTCCTTTTATAGCAGATATATCATGTACAAACCAACACGATTCAATTCCAAAATACTCACTTAAGGATTTATAAAAGGATTCATTTGAGTTTTCGTAAACTTTAATTTTGTTGTTATATTTCAAACTTTTACGACCTGCATGGGAACCAGATGTTTCTTTTATAACCAGAAGAAAAAAAGGTCCTTGAAATTCAATGTTATTGACATATATAGTGTCAAATTTCCCAGATGCATAAATAATCTTATCCTGTAAGTTTTTTATATTCGCCGTATGGTTTGCATCTTTGAGTGGTATAAAATCGAAGTGATTTAAATTAATTAAATCAACTAAATCTTTTCCACCTTCAACACTAATCGGATAATCTGGTCTTTCTTGTCCAAGTGCAGTTCCCCAACTTGCTGTATTTCCAACAGATTTTGTTTCACCATTAAAGTAAAGTGATGTTATGTCAAGTTTCATAAAAATTAATTAGCGTTATTGGTTTTGTAATTGGCATAAGCTTTCCTAATCTCTTCAGGGTAGGGAACTCCTCTTTCCTTGAAGTTCCACATTGGTATGGGTTGATTAGCGTCAAATTGTTTATGATCATCAAGACAGAGTTTTTCAATTTCCTTAAATGCAAAAACCGGTACCATTTTGTTAGTTGTTGTTAATCCATTAATTCGAACAAACGACTCAGTACTTAAAATCATATAGACTTTAACATCTCTTCCCTTTTGAATTTCACTTGTGATAAGAGAGTTAATTGCAAATCTACTTTCACCTGGACTACCTGAATTACCTGTCACATAAGAATTAATGGTCTTTTTAATACCTCCTTTTGCTGAAGATCCTCCTATTTTGTATATGATATCATTCACTGATATAATATAGACTCTACCGAAATCACATTGATATTCTTCGTTAGATAGTTTTTGTGATTTGTTAAACTTTAGTTTCCCGTCTTCAATCTGAAAAGAGCCTACTTCAAGTAACTCTCCTGTTTTTATTACATTTTTATTGAAGATATTAATGTCCTGTATTTTCATAGTTGGGTAAATATTTTCTTAAAAATCTTACCCGCCAAACTTACATCCCAACCATTACCTGCTCTTTTGCAAAGCTGTTGGTATGACTGATTTCCAAAATTAAACTCTCCATCTTCAAATCCCATCAAACGATAATGTTCAGGGATGGATAATTTTCTAACTATGTATTTACCATTTTTTGGAGGATGAACTACACGCAATGAATTATGGTGTGGTTCTGTAATGGTAATCGATGTTCCGTCATGTCTGATTTTCTTATTGTATATATCCAAACACAAAGATTCTTTAACGTTGAAGTCAACTTTGTGGATTTCTTCTAATCGCGCGATTTGCTTGTCATTTAAAAACAAATATTCCTCTGGTTGCTTGTCAAGAAAGTCTTGAAACCTTGATTTCAATTCCGTTTTACCCGGATCAATTGTAAAATCTTTTGGTAGCTCTCCATGGTAAGCGTAAATCCAAACACGTTCTCTATTCTGAGGTATGCCATAGTCTTTTGTGTTCATTAATTTCCATTCTACCGAATAACCTAATCGCTTTAATTCATCTTGAATCTTCGCAAAAGTTTCTTTATGTCTTTTGGTTGTTAATCCTTTTACATTTTCTAGAAGAATGTGCTTGGGCCTTTTAGCTTCACAAATACGAATTACATCATAAAACAAAGTTCCACGTATATCCAATTCTCCATGTCCCAATCCTGCCGAAGAAAATGGTTGGCAAGGGAAACCACCAGTGAATAAATCAAAGTCTGGAAGATCATCTGTACTTATAGTTGTGATATCTCCATATGGTTTTACATCTGGATGATTTAATTCGAAAATCTCTGAAGCGAATTTGTCATTTTCGGAATAACCAATCACCTTAAATGGTTTTCCAGATTTTTTTAATCCAAATGATGCGCCTCCATAACCAGCAAAGGTTTCAAATACTCTAAGTTTATTTTTTTTACTCATTTTCAACTAATAATTCTTTTGCGCTTACTTTTAAAATTTCAGCTATTTCATAAAGGCATTCAATACTTGGTTGTCTTCTGTTTTGAGCATATGAGTTTACCATATTGTAGCTCTTTCCGAGTTTTTCGGCCAACCAGATTTGCTTAATTCCTTTTTTTTCTAAAACCTCTTTTATTCGGTTCATTTTTTTGAATTATTTAATTCAGTCTTCAAAATAGGAATAATAATTTATTATCTCATAAAATGAGTATTAAAACAATCACTCAGTTTTGGTGGCGGTGGGGAAGTGAAAGCTCTTTTGGCGCTGAGGCACAAAGCGACAAATGTGCTTGAACGTGTGGTGGTTTTTTCTTTTTTTCAATGGCATACAACGGTTTGATGCTTTGCGAAGGCGGGGATTTTCAGCACTAAACTTCAATAGAAGCACAAAGCTTGAATTTAGCACTTCGCTGTCATAGAAGTACGAAACCCCCGCTATTGCAAAACGGCTGTTACCAGCTGGCGTTGTCTTGTCGTTTATCAGCATATTTCGTTTTTGTCTATTTGAAATCTATGTCCGATATATGGGTCTAACAAATAAATACCATCATAAACCAACAGTCTATTGTGATGACAAACGTTACATTCACCATATTTAAAATAAGGATTAAGGTCAACCCATTTTTTTAAATCAGGAGTGACTAAATAAAATCGGTCTTCAATAGGAAGGTCTTCTATTCTTTCAAATTCTGTTGTTATTTCTTTTTCTATAAATGCTGGATTACTTCCAGATAGTAAATGTGCTATTACTTTGAACTTGTTACCGTCAATTCTCTTTAGGTTAATTGTATGATAGTAGTTGAACCTGTAAAACAAGGGAGAAAGTAATTGCTCTATGTTTTCTACTGCTGCTATACATTGTATGAATAGCTCTTTGTAATTACTGTCTTGACAATCAATATATCCGTGTCCCCGTTTTTCATTACGGATGTAGGTAATTTTATTATCATTTGCTAATTGAACAACCTGTTGGACTTTTGTTGAAAAGTCTCTAGGTAACTGTAATTCTGGAAAAATTTGTGTATTCTCCTTCGCTATTGCAGCTAATGCGTCAACCCAGTTGCCCAAGGACGGCAAATGATTCAAATTTCTTGCTTGTAGAAACTCATTCATTTGTTCTTTCGTTTTTGTGAGACCTGCTAACATGAGCACTGTCGTTCGAACGATTGAATCAAAGTGGTCAATTAACATCAACATTTTTCTGAAAGGTTCTAAAGTAGTACCTAGTTTTCGTTTTGTTATGGCTACGGTAAAGGGGAGATTTTCTTCAAAAGACATTGGTTTTTGCCAAGCTTTATTAAAAAGCATCTTCTTCCTTAAGGACTCAAACACGGATATTGATTGTTCAATTATTTCTTTATTAATGATGGTCGAAAGGACAGACAAACAATCAGGACATATGTCCCCCGTTCTTAATTTAAAGGTAATGTCAGGTTTCCACCCACACATATCATTAAGGCATCCTATGGGATTACCGTGTACATATTTAAAAATGTCATTACCTAATTTATTGAATGATAAAGATTGTAAGACATTAGCCACAACTTCATAAGCAACTGGAAGTTCAGGTTCAGAATAAATATAATTTTCCCAATCAGATGCGTGAATAAAAATTGTTCTTTCTCCGTTCTTGGAAAAACTACTGAACCAGTTTACATTATTCCTTAGCTCGGTCAGCACAATTAGAAAGTCACTTTCATTAAATTGATTTGATACTCTGTATTCTGTACATTTTTCGAAAAAGGAATCCCACTCAAAATTGTCAACTTTAAACATTAATGGAGTTCTTTCTTCAATAAAGGCCAATGGACCAATAATTGGAAGTAGTTCAGCTATCACTTTTTTCAAGATATTTTGATGAAGTTTTACTGTCCGTGTAATTCTAATTTTCATTATCTTTAAATGTCAGGTTGAATTTTGTGTCATTTACGCTTGCTGGTAACGGTTAGTATATGAAAAGTAGGCGATTTCGAAGCACAAAACTTTCAATACACCACAAAAGTTGATGCGAGGTAGAATGTTCAATTAACCACGTCACCCGCCATTGAGCCAAACGCCTGTTATAGCCCGTTTTTCTTGTCATTTCTCGTCAAATATTTGGTTGGGAAACAAGGTCATAAGGTCTGTAACAATATCATATTCCAATTTCACATTAAGGTCTGGAATGTTTATCACTTCTTTGTTCCGTAGTTTCTTAACAATTATTGAATTCTCATTGTCTGTTACCCACCGTTTTACTCTTTCTACTACTTCGCGTTTAGGTTTCTGATTTTCGTCAAGGTTCCATTTTATCCTTTTATAGTTGTCAAATGCCAATAACTCTTCTGGTTTAAGGGAAACAAGTTCTACGTCTTCAAATCCACGAAAGTCAACTTTGTAACCTTGATTTCTCACAAGTGTAAATCGGTAACCAACGCAATAAAGTCCGACACCTGCAAATAAAACTTTTGCATTGTGTGGTTTAGCATTGTTAAAAACTTGAAGTGCTAAGTCTTTGTCATAGGTTAAATGTGTCCCGTCACCAGGCCCAGTTTTAACCATAACAAAATAAAGCTGTCCATTCTTCTTTAAAACAAGTTGTGGATTTTCATTAAGCTCAGTCGAACCAGCGACAATTTCGTAACCTTCTTGTTGAGCATATTTGTAAATTACGTCAATACCAAATTCGTGAACTTCTTGCTCACTCATAATGTCTTTTGGGGAAACATTTTGCCCTGCTCTTATTTCAGCTTCCCGAAACTTTTTTGAACATTTCTTCTTGGTTGCTCATTTTATTAGTTGTTTAATTCGTTAAGTCCAATTATTGGATTGGGATAATCTGTTCCTTTAGGTATGAATGCGATTGCTTCTCTAAAATATTCTTTTGCTTTATCATTGTTACCCATTTCAGCATAAGCAACGCCAATGTTGTTGAGATAGGTCTCATAGGTTTTGTTCCAAGTCCGGTCCAACCAAAATTTATGATTTGCTTTCTCCCCCAAGCTTTCAAGTCCGAAAAATTCGTTGAACGTTGAGTTTTTGAGTTGAAGATATATGTTTTGAAAAATTGCATTTACTCCGTTCAAATATGAAATGATTGCATCTCTTAATCGACCGTGTTTTTTATACTCAATACCAAGGTCGTTCCAATAACCATAGTCAAGCGGATTTTCTTTAGTCAGTCGTTCAAGTGTTGATATATCTGTCATTACTATGTCGTCTTTTAAAATGGGCTATAACGTTGAGTATAAGAAGTAGCCGATTGCGTGGCACATTCCTGTCAAATTACACGAAAGTTGAAGCGGGCTACAACCCTTGATTTTACTACTATCTCGGCAATTAATTTTATACATTGTTAGGCACTGGCATTTATATTTAATTTCTTAGCATATCTAAATATCAAAGACGCTATTGGCTGCAATCTTTTGCCGCTCCATTTAATTTCAACATTATCAACTGAATTTTTATATGTTTTCATTGTCTCACTTAGCGGAATATTATGAAAACTAAACTGAAAATTCTTTAATTCAATAATTGATAAATCTTTTTCAAGAAAAATCTTTGCACCATAACTTTCATTAACGATTAAGTCTGATATTACATCCTTCAAATAAGTCTTAAAATAATACATATCCTTGAAGAGTTGTTCTTTCCTAATCTTTTCTCTTTTATTACGGTTTATCCAAGCGTTTAACAGGTTCATTGCAGATAGATAATGAAAAAGGTCATGTTCATTTTGAGGTTTAATTTTCATTATACCTAATGCTTCCATTAATTCAGATTTATATATTTCATAGTTTTCTCCAGATGGTGAATCAATTTGCTTTAATAATTCATTTACTGAGTAATCTTCCTGTTTATTTAAATGATTTTGCAAGAACCTAATTTGTTTGTCCAGGTTACCATACAATTTTTTCGAATTTCGATAAACAAATTCAAATAGTGATATAATTTGAACATTGTCATATCTACATCTATGGTGCCTTGTGTAGGTTGGATTACAATACACAACCAATAATTTTCGTGTTTGATTTCCATTGTAGAATCCTATTCGATGCGCTTTTTCTTCATTAAATGAATGGCAAACCCAAAGGTCTCTACCACGTGAATAAAGTGGTGCAAAGTAATTAACCTTTTTTCGTTTAAACTGAGGATGTTCTGGAAGTTCTCTTATTCCCGAAGGAGTGTATGGAAATTCTTCATAGTGCTTTCCCTCTCCAAATAAATCCTCGCTAATATTTAGTACTATAGTTCGAAATAATAAGTCAGAAACAGGTACAGATTTATTTGATGTGATTTTATCAAAGTTTCCTTTAAAAAATCTTTTTAAATAATCTTTTGAAGAATCTTCTTTCTTGGTAAATACCGTTATAAAATCAAATGACTGCGTATAAACAATCTGGAACTTTTCATTCCAACTTCGATTTTTCCAGCTTTGCATTTTTGATTTTGGAGATGTATTTAGTTCAAAAGTTGTTCTATATCTGTCGTTTTCCTGTAATTCAATTTTTAGAATCTCAACAAAATATTTAGTTCTATTAAATTCTATGACCTGCTCATTATTTAAGTTATCATTTGAAAAATCAATTAATTGAAAAACTTTATACGGATATAGTTCCCTGAATATTCTGTCTTTATGTTCAGGAGTATGATTAAAAGTCCAAGTTTCAAAATTACAATTCTTCAGTTTCATTTATATCTGTCGTTCGTTTTGCTTGTGCCTAACGGTTTGGATATGCGGTCGTAGCTGACGATAGGAAGCTATGTCGTATATCTTTTGTTATGTGGGATTTATCCATTTTTACTATATCTTTTCATCAATATTCTTGTTGCTATGTTTAATTTTCTTGTTTTGTTTGTATAAGCTACCGCAAATTGTGCCATGGTTACAATTAACCCAATTATCAAGTATAAAGCTTTGTAAATATTCGTATTGTAAATCGTAAACAAACACCAAAGACTAATTACAACTATCAGTATTGTCAGTCCAAAGATTCCCCAAATTACTTTTTGACTACCAAATCTCTTAAACAAATTCCTTGCTATTGGATTTCTTTCTTGGCTCGGATCTACTATTTGTATTGAGGTTGTCCAACAGTCTAGAAATTTTGAAAACACAATCAAGATAGAAATTATGTAAACTACTGTATTCATTAATCGCAATAAAAAAGTTCCCCTTTAATAATTCCATTTTCCTTTGCTTCCAATATGTCTTTTAAAAGTGTTTTAGGGTCTTGTCGTGAAATTATAACGTCTCCTTCTACATTTTTAAGGCTTGAAGGTAGTTTAGTGAAACCTGCATTTGCAAGTATCATTTTACCACCAACTGTTTCAAGATTCGGCAGTGAGTTTTCAGACATTTGTTTATTTCCCTGACAGTTTAAGTCTCCACCGATATTTTTAAGTGCTGGTAATTTCATTAGTTTATTTTTGATTTTATCCACGCAATAATTTTAGTTGTATTAAAATCATATTGTCCTTCAGTTTTGAATTTTTCTACGACACCGTTTATCAAAGTTTCTGAAATTTGATAATTCTGCTCTGGAAAATTTATCTCTTGTGGAAAGTTCACTGTCACTTCATTCAAATTTTGGTGCCTGTGGTCAATTCCTGTATCAAACATATGGTGAAAATCCATACTGCGTGGGACAAGTCTTGAAATGTTATCCTCAAATTCTTTAAGATCTACTAATCGCTGAATGAATTTTGACAATTCTTTCAATTCGCCATCCATATATTCATCCTTTCCTATTTCATAAACAACTCCTGTCAAACTTTGCAATTTGCCATAATAACTCAACGGAATTGGAAATGGGGTATCATCAATCAGCTTATCAAATTTTTCTTTTATATCCATTTGTTCTTGTTTTTAATCCCACATAACGTGCGAGTAACATCTACGTCCTGCATTGTGGAAATAGATGATATACCCGCACTACGTAAAAGTAATTAATCAAGTGAATTTCATCATTATTTTTTTGTTCACGATCCCCAAACACCAATTTTGCTTCGAATTTAGGTCTTCGAATTTTATCCCTCTGCCATCTGCCATCTGTCCCAATCAGCTCCCCTTCTTCACCGCCCGATACGCCAATGTCTGAATGTCTGTGCGGATATTTTGCTTGGCTAATATGTTGGAGCCATAAGCATCCGGATAGGTGCGGTTCGATAAGAAAACGTAAATCAACTGGTTTTCTGGATCGGCCCATACCGAAGTGCCGGTAAATCCTGTGTGACCAAAACACTGGTCGCTAACCATTCCCGATGTTGGCCCGCCGTCACGCTTGCCAGTTTTATCATCAATCCAAACCGGTTTGTCGAAACCCAAGCCCCGGCGGTTGTCTTGATCGGCATAATGTGCGGTGTTGAAGTAGGCAATGGTCTCTTCTTTTAAGAATTGCTGACCATTGTAACTGCCACCATTTAAGAGCATTTGGAAGATAGCCGCCAGATCGTGTACATTGCTAAACAAGCCTGCATGCCCGCAAACACCGCCTAGCATAGCGGCTCCTGGATCATGCACATAACCCTGCACTTCTTGCTTGCGAAAAATCGTATCGTTTTCCGTAGGTGGAATGCGATCCTTAGAAAATTTAGTACTTGGATTAAAGCCTATATTCTCCAGCCCCATCGGTGCGTAAAAGGTATCATGCACGTACTTATCCAGGCTTGTTTTCGTTTTTTCCTCTATCGCCTTCATCAACAAATAAAAACCAATGTCGCTGTAGCGATACTCGGGGTTTTCTTTGATGCTCAATCCTTCGATGGTCCGCCAGATATAAGCTGTGGAATCCTTACAGATGAATAAGTCGTCGGCGACCTTCACACAATAAGCCGCATTGGAATCTACGTGGTACCAATTGTTGTAAACCGAATCTTCCACCGTATGCCGGTAGAAGGGCACCCAGGCGGGTAGTCCTGCCTGGTGAGCCAGTATATCTTTGATCACCAATTGGCCTACTTTGGTGCCACCCAACTGAGGCAGGTAATGGCGCAGTCGTCCCTCTAAATCTAAATCCCCATTTTCATAGAGTTTCATAATCGATAAGGTGGTGGCAGCAACCTTAGTTATAGATGCCACATCGTATATGGTATTATCTTGAACCGGAATTTTCTTGTCGTAGGTCAAATGGCCAAAGGATTTTTCATAAATAATTTTGCCGTCCTTGGCTACCAAAACCTGGCAACCCGGCGTGGCTTTTAGCTTAATGGCCTTTTGGGCGTATAGCTCAATAGAATCCAAGACTTTCATATCCATGCCGGTATTCTCTGGGGAGTCGTATTCCAATACGCGGTTATTCTTCGTAATCGGGTATCCTGTGTTTACTTGGAAAGTGCCCGCTGAAACAGGTAAATGTCCATTGATGCTCAAGTCGCCAAACAAAGCCCTTGCCGCTCCTTCTTCTGTATACTGGTTCCATTCGTAGGCTACTAGAATGTGGTCAAAAGCGTCGAAATGAATCAAACTGTATGGCGTACCAAACAAGACTAAGATCACTTCGGTTTGCTCGTTCAGTTTTTTAAGTAAGTCTAATTCGCCGTAAGAAAATCCATAGTTTTTACTCTTCCAGCGACTCATATTGTGTACGCTTACAATGACACGGTCATAGACTTTTAGTTTGTCTAAAATTCCAGCACTTGCACTCGATGCCATATCATTGGTGGCTTGAAAATGCTTCGTTACACCAAACTCCTCCAACTTGCTCTGAAAAACTTGCTTTTCACTCGTTCCAATAGCTAAACTTGCAGTGGAGGACTGATGCCCTTTCTTTAAAGGCAAGAGATGATTTTCGTTAACGGCGAGGGTTAAGGCGCTTTCAAAAAGCTTGCGATTAATCGCGTTTCCTTTTTTCGACTGCAGCTTTTCCTGCAAATTGTCGGTAGATACTGCTTGATAGGTATGCAGGCCGAGGAGATATTTGTATTGCAATACTTTTCTCAAACGCTGGTCAATATAGGCTTCACTGATTTCTCCGCTGTCTACAGCCGCTTTAATTAAGGCGATGCCTTTAGGGATATCTTCAGATACCACCAAAACATCATTGCCTGCCAGGAAGGCCGATTTATCGACATAGCCGGGTTGGTAATACTTACTTACACCCTGCATGTTTAAGGCATCGGAGAATACAAGGCCTTTAAACCCAAGACTGTCTTTAAGTAAGTCAGTAACCACTTTTTTAGATAAACTGGACGCTTGATTAGGGGTGTCGTCCAAGGCGGGAATACTCAAGTGGGCCGCCATCATACCCATAATGCCTTGTTCAATCGCAATCTTGAAAGGGTATAACTCCAAGCTGTCTAGTCGTTCGAAGCTGTGCTTAATAATGGGTAAATCTTTATGTGAATCCGTGTCGGTATCACCGTGGCCGGGAAAATGTTTGCTTACCGCCATGACGCCCTGGTGCTGCATCCCTAGCGCATAGGATGAGCCTTTAAGCGCCACATTGTATTTGTCTTCACCGAAACTGCGGTCATTGATTACCGGATTATTGATGTTGTTATTGACATCCATTACGGGAGCCAAATTGATATTGATACCTAGCGCTTTACATTCGCGGGCAATCTGTTCGCCCATATCGAAAATCAAATCATTGTCTTGAATGGCTCCAAGTGTAAGTTGCCTTGGGTACTGAATAGTGCTATCCACGCGCATGTTAACGCCCCATTCTCCATCGACGGATATAAACATAGGGACATTCGCAGCAGCCTGAAAGTCGTTTGACCAAGAAGCGAATTGATTGGGATTGCCCTTGAAGAAAATGACACCCCCAATTTGGTAGTCCTGGATGATTTTTTCAACCGCTGCGCGGTTGCTTTCGCCCTGCGTAGGGTAGGCGCCCAACATAAAAAACTGGGCAATTTTTTGATCGAGTGTCATGGTGGTCATCACACTATCCACCCAGGCCGTTTGTTTGGCTTCTTCGATGATGTATTCTGTATGTATGGGAACTTCACTAGAATAAAAGCCCATACACATTATAACCGACGCTATCCACCAAATCTTTCGCATATTACAAATGTAAAAAGTACAACATGTTCTATTACGAAAACCATGCTAAATTATTGCACGCACCTTGTTGGAGTGTCTAATTTTTACACGGGGAATGACGATAAACATATTTAGGACAATTTTTGTCTCCTAGCCGTCATCCCTGAGGATTCCGCGATTAAGCGGATCCATCAGGGATCTTTTTTATAGTGTGCAGCATTTCAAATCTTACACTAGGTTTGAACCCAACTCAAGAATTTACACTAAATTTATTCTCCAAACAAAAGCGATGCTGAAACAAGTCCTTACCATAATCACTACTTTTACTAGCCTGTTGAGCTTTGCTCAAACCCAGCCGACATACAAGGAAATGATGTATGATAACAGCTACAATTTCTACGAAGTGTGTGAGGCGGCAGAAGCATATTTTTCTAATAGAGATATCGAGGCTAAAGGTTCGGGATGGAAAGGCTACCAGCGCTGGAGAAATGCCAATGAGTATAAATACTATCCTTCGGGAGATCGCAGCCAGCTGGATCCTCTTTTTGTTGAGAATGCATTTAAAGATTTTGTACAAAACAATCCACAGCCAAAGGATTTATATCCTAATGGCTGGAGAGAACTTGGCCCACTAAATATTGATAGCCTGACTGGGCACTATGCAGCGGGATATGGTCGAATAGAAGATTTTTATGTTGACCCAGGAAATCCTGACAGAATATTTGTGGGATCGAGAAGTGGCGGTTTTTGGAAGTCCTTGGATGGCGGACAAACGTGGACAGGAGGAAGTACAGATTTTCTTTTTGCTTCCGGAGTGAATACTATTGCGGTTGACCCTTTTAATTCGAATCATGTATTGATTAATTTGCAGAATTCGAGAAATACTTATACTCATGGAATATATGAATCCTTCGATGGAGGAGATTCTTGGACAGAATCTGACTTCAATCCAACAAGTGTGGGTATGGGCGGATTGGGAAGTAGCTTTCGAATTTTTACGATAGCCTATCACCCGACGATACAAAATTTAGTTTTTGTTGGTGCCAATCGCGGACTTTATCGTTCTGCTGATAATTTGTCTACATGGACCAGGCAATTGAATAATGCGGATTTAACGGCTATTGAATTTCATCCTACGGTCGATAGCATCATGTATGTTTTGGATAACTATTCACCGAACGGAAATCGGGATTATGTTTTTCAATCGACGAATACGGGACAGGGTTTTAATCAAAGCAATCCAATCCCGAACAATAATGGATCATCTGGTAAGCTTTCTGTTAGCCCGGTTTGTCCTGATTGCGTTTATTTTGCCTCTAGTGAGGGCGTTTGGAAATCTTATGACGGTGTAAATTTTACTTTTTTAAATAATCCCTCAGAATCTTGTGATGGTTTTGCTGTTAGCGATGTCGATACGAGTATAATGATATACGGTTATGTGGATTTAGAAAGAACGATTGACGGCGGACAAAACTTTGAAAAAATTACCTGGTGGAGCTTGGGAAGTAGTGAACACGGAGCGGGTGGTTTTCAAAATCGCTATGCGAATAGTCAGAATTATGTGCATGCGGATCTTCGTGTAGCTAAGAGTGTCAATGGAGTATTTTATGTGGGAACGGATGGTTTGTTTGCCAAGAGCCTAGATAATGGTGCTACTTGGGAACACTTAAGTGTAGGTTTAGGCGTGCGGGAAAACTATAAATTGGGAGCAAGTCAATCGAATACGTATAGGAGTATATCAGGTTCACAGGATAATGGTACCAGCATAAAAACAGAAGATGGCTGGGTAGAGTTTTATGGTGCCGATGGCATGGAAGGATTGATTCATCCTTTGAATGATGATTGGATGATGGGAAGTGTGCAATATGGAAGTCGTCGTCGAACCTTAGATGGAGGTTTAACGCAACGTGGAGTTACTCCAAGTGGTCAAGGTGGATCTGGAAATGGAGCTTGGGAGGCTCCTTTGGTTTATGATCCGAATGACCACATGCGCATATACAATTTTGGTACAGAAGTGTGGGTGAGTGATGACTTTGGTGAAAACTGGGCTTATCGTGGTTTACCATCAAGTTTTACTGGAACTATTTCACATGCAGCCATTGCTGAAAACAATTCAGACATCATCATTATTGCTCAGGGAAGTAATATCGAAAAATCGGTGGATGCCGGTGCAAGCTTCACCAGTATTCAAAATAATTTACCTAATTATTCCATTCAGGATATTGCTTTTCATCCCGACAATGATGATATCATTCTTGTTTGCTACGCAAGATATCAAGACGACAATAGTAAAGTGTTTATGACCACGGATGGCGGTAATTCATGGATAAATATTACCTATAACTTAAATAATATGCCGATTCGCTCTTTAGTCGTTGACCATACCCCGGCACACAACATTTATTTAGGTGCTGAATTGGGTGTATATACAATGCCTATGGGCGGTAATACTTGGACATTGTACAACCCAAACTTGCCCAATATGACGGTCGAAGAACTTGAAGTAGTTAATGGATCGAATACTTTAAAAGCCGCAACATGGGGTAGAGGATTATGGGAATACACACTTGTGGATCGGGCAGATTATCCTGCGATTATGACAACCCGTATTACGGATATGCCAAACTTTTCGAATCCGAAAATTGGGGTTGATCAATACGTGACTTCGACCATTTCTTACCCAAGTGCTTTAAGTGCTGTTTACGTCGAATGGTCAGCAAATACGCCAACATTTGGCAATGTTATTCCAATGAGTAATGTAAGTGATACCACCTGGACGAGCAATCAAGCCTTACCTCAGTTAAATGTCGGCGAAAAAATGTACTTCAAAGTGTTTGCTGTTGGTAATAATAATGATACTTCCGAGACTTATAAATTTATGTATACGGTTCAAGCTTTTGAGTATTGCGCTATGTCAGGCACGATGCAGTATCAGGGCAATGTGACCTTGGTGCAAATGGGCGATATCCAGAGAGTAAGTGGTAAAACGCAGCCTTACACAGATTATTCATCTACTGATTCTACCTCAGTCTATGCCGGTCAAGATGAGTACTTAACTGTTAATTTAAATACAGATAATGGCAATTATACCTATTATGCTACTGCTTGGATTGACTGGAATAAAGATGCTGATTTTGAAGATGCCGGCGAGATCTATCAGCTGGGTACAGTTACCAATAATACGGATGCACCTACCGATTTGTCTCCCTTCACTATACAGGTCCCTAGCAATGCTGTGGTAGGCTCTACCACGATGCGCGTGGCTTGTCGGTATGCCTCAGAACCGATATTATGTACCAATGGCTTTGATGGGGAAGTCGAAGATTATAAAATAGTTGTTCTACCCCCACCAAACATAGCCTATTCAGTTGCAGATACCGATATTTGTGCTGGGGAGGATGTTATAGTAAGCTATAATGGAGTCCTTACTAATTCTATGCATTGGACCTTATCTCAAGATACCAATGTTATCGAGGTTTCGCCAGCTACTAATCCTGTTTTTACGGGCCTCGAACCGGGAGTTTATACTTTAAGTCTTTACCTGAGTATTAACGGAATAAATTTTGGCGCCAACCAAGAAACTACGATTACTGTGCACGAAGGAGATTCGGTAATTGTAAATACAACAACCTGTAATCAAAATTTGGCAGGAACAACAATCGATACGCTGCTTAATCAATATGGCTGCGATTCCATAATTACAACGAACACCACATATTTTACTGGTATAAACACCATGATTAATTACACGACTGCAGGTATCCTTGCAGAACAAGAAAATGTGAGCTATCAATGGTTGGATTGTGACAACAACTTTGCTCCAATTCAAGGTGAGCAAGGGCAAATTTTTAATCCAACCAGCAATGGTTCTTATGCTGTGGCACTCATTGGTATTTTATGCACAGATACTTCCATGTGCATGGATATCACCAATGTCAGTATTCGTGACAGATGGGATGAGAACTCGTTTGCTGTTTACCCAAATCCAACATCGGGAGAGTTAAACTTGTCATTTGAAACCATGCAAGAAGCTGTCCAAGTGGATATCTTAAATGTTATTGGGGTACGTGTAATTTCACAACAATTTGAACAGGGAGACTTGTTTAAACTAAACATTAGTGAGCTGGCGACAGGAAGTTATTTTATTCAAGTACTCACAGGTGAGTTTAACGAACTCATAGAAATTCAAAAACGCTAGGAATATGCCAAGAAGCTTGGTGATTCTTAGCTAGCCACTTGTACTTTATCTTTAAAGGGCTTTCTCACCTCAAATCGTTCAGGCTTAAGGTAGGTAGTTAAAGGTTGGATAGCCTTATTAGTAATCTTACTGTTGTGCTTTAATAAGGAAAAGGCCTTAACCGGTTTAGCTCCAACCGAGGTCTTAATTTCCGTAGCTGTTCGCCCGAAATGGATGTGTTTTTTTCTACGCTGAATACCTTGCGCTATGCTGTCGTATAGTATGCGTTGGTAGATGCAATGCTCTCGGTTTAATGAATAATCCAGGCCGATAAAGTTCATTAACAGGAAAGAGTCATCTTCGAAGAAAGATATCATCCCAACCATTTTATCCTCGAGGTAAAATCCGCGAACAAAGAAGTTATTCGGAAATGCTTGCTTGAAGGATTTAAAGTAATCTGGACCAACTTCGGCAAGTTTGAAGGCCACGCTATCCATTACATTCTTGTAAAGCGAATAAATAAGTTCTCCTTGATTTTCAATATCATCAATAGATAAATCCCTAACTACGAGTTCTTGGCTTTTCTTTAGCACTTTCTTGGTTCGCACGCGATACTTAGAAACTACACTTACCAGATAATCATCGAAGCTTTTCCATGAACTATCGATATCGAAAATGAGGTCTGGTTCTACTTCAAAGAAGCGGAAGGACCGATCAATCATGTAATCATGACCTGTCAAATCTTCTGCCCTTAAATCACTAATGAGGTAAGCATCGGCATGCGTTTGTTTACCTAGGAAAGTGCAAACATCTTCTAGGATTTCCCATTTAATCTCACTTGCCAAGTTTTTATTCCGCCAAAATTGTCCATTGTCGCCTGTCACAAATACATTGCCCAATACAGCTAGTTTCCAGTTTACGCGTTCTAGTGCTAAGTCCACGATGGCTTCGAGCGTTTTGTTAAAAAGGCAATTTTCGCCCTGAGGAATATAGGATTTAAGTTCGCTACCCTTGAAAGGCATGATTTGGAAGTAAAAATTTCCTAACACTTCATTTCCTTCACTGGCCTCAACCACAATATGCTTTACTTGCGAATGAATAAGCGATGAATACTTGAGGAAGTCACATTGCGCATACAGTAAATCCCCGTGATAATTTTCGGCACGTAAATCTTGAAAATTCTCAATCAGTCTGAAGGTGAATTTTGATTTCTTTTGGGGATGATGAAACATGGATTTTTTTGTGTTTTACAACTTACGCGTTCTTAACACAGCAAAGAGTAAAATTGTTCCTAGGAAGACGGAGAATATATAGCCAGCAACGGATATATACGGTAGACCTATACTTTCCATTACGAATTTATTTTCCATAGGTATTGTCGCTAAAATAGATGAACCTAATACCAGGGTAAAAATGATAAAAGTCAAAATAAATCGATTGACTACTCGATCCATTTTTCGAAGTAAAGGCTCATAACCCTGATGCTCAATTTGTACATGCAATTTACCCTGACGGGTCTTTTTTAAGATGGCTCGTACTTCAACAGGTATACTATTGATTAAAGCACCAATCTCACTGGCACGAGACAATCCTTCATTGAGCAGGTTTTCAAGGGAATACTCTTCCTTGAGCAATTTAAAGCCATAGGGCTGAACAAATTTAGGTACGTTAAATTCCGGATGAATTTGTTTCCCTATACCTTCAAGTAGGCCGAGAGCTCTAAAAATTAAGGTAATACTCCCCGGTACGCGCATGCGGTAGTTTCGCATGATAGCCTGAAGGCTTAAAATCAAGTCTTCGATCTTACTTTCTGACACATCAAGAATAGTGTATTCCTCAATGATTTCTTGTAAGTCATACTCAAGCATACGAACATTATCTATCTCATGACTGATACACAGCTTACGCAGATTCCAGGCCATTTTTTTCGAATCACCTTGTGCCATAGCAACAAATACCTGAGCAAAAGACATTTTGTCTCGTTGCATTAATTTACCCACCATTCCGAAGTCGATTAAGCAAATTCTTCCATCTTCTTGAATGATGATATTTCCTGGATGCGGATCAGCATGGAAGTAGCCAAACTCAAAAATTTGAGTGAGGTAGATATCCATTCCACGTTCGGCTATCTTGGTGGCATCGATGTTCCATTCCTTTAATTGCGGGGCATCCGTAATTTTGCACCCTCCAGCAAATTCAATAACTAATACTTTTTCCGTAGAGTATTGACGGAAAGCACGGGGAACGTAAAAGTCTTTTCTTTTGCGATAGAAATGCCTGAAGTTTTCGATGTTTCGGGCTTCGTTTTTATAGTCGAGCTCTTTTATCGTACTTTTTTCTAGTTCCAGTAAACTATCCTCTGCAGCTTCATAAGTCAAGCCATTTTCTTCAATGACCTTCTTTGCATAAGGAAGTAAGGCTTTGGCTATCTCCAAATCTTGCACGAGCAGTTTACCTACCCCTGGCCGCCTAACTTTAACTACTACTTCTTCTCCTGTGCGAAGTTTCGCTTTATAGACTTGACCAATGGATGCGGAACCTATAGGTTTCTCATCAAACTCTTCGAAGATTTCGTCAAAAGGCTGTGGAAGTTCTTCTTCAAGGATTTTTTTAGCTTGATCAAAAGGAAAGGTTTTCACCTCACTCTGCATTTTCTTCAGCTCATTAATCAACTCTTCTGGAAGAATGTCGTTTCGGTTCGACATGAGTTGAGCAATCTTGATTGCTGATGGGCCAGCTTCTTCGGCAGCCATTCTGATGCGTTCCCATCGCGTGGTGGCGCTAACATCTCTATCTTCTCGGGTCCAATTTAGCAGTAATCGCCTCGGTACGAGGTTTTGCAAGAAAGAGTGAAACACCAAATCTTCAAAGCCATATTTAATAAGGATTTTGATGATTTGACGCGTTCTTCCCAAATGTTTAAAGGTCCCATCAAACAACATCTTGTAAAAATAAGATTATTGAACAAATATCAGCTATATATTATTCTAGGAATGATATTAAAAACGGTTTAACACCTACTTATTCGCTAATTGCCCACAGGCGGCATCGATATCTTCACCGCGACTAACCCGAACTTTTGCGGTGACACCGTTTTTCTCCAGGAATTGAATGAAGGCGTCTCTTCTCGTTTTGTTTGCCTTGTATAAAGTCACGCCCTCTACATTATTATATTCAATGATATTAACAAAGGCCGGAACTTGCTTGCACAATTTTAATAGGGCTTTGGCATCCTCAATGGAATCGTTGAAATGATCAAATAGAATGTATTCGAAAGTGACTTTATTCTTTGTTTTATTATAGAAGTACTGCAAAGCGTCCATTACCTCTTCAATAGAATTACTTCGATTGATTCCCATAATCTCATCGCGCTTTTCATTGGTAGGTGCATGTAAAGACCAAGCCAATTTGAAATCTTTATTTTCATCAGCCAGGCGGCGAATCCCTCGCGCAATACCTACAGTGGAAAGGGTAATTCTGCGTGGGGCCATACCCAGTCCTTGGGGTGAAGTTATCTTTTCAATCGCGGACAAGACATTATCAAAATTCAGCAGGGGCTCTCCCATACCCATAAAGACAATATTACTTAAATGGTGCCCGTAGTTTTCTTGAGCTACCTTATTTAGCAAAACAACCTGATCGTAAATCTCTCCGGGATTCAAGTTGCGTTCGCGCTTAATCATTCCTGTCGCACAAAAGGCACAACTCAGTGTGCATCCTACCTGCGAAGAAACACATGCTGTCATTCTTTTGTCTGCAGGAATTAAAACACCTTCAATGATGCGCTTGTCAAAGAGTTCAAAACCCAACTTAATTGTTCCGTCTACACTTTTTTGCTCAATTGCCGTGTGAGCACATCGGATTTCAAATTCCGTATTGAGGTGCTCGCGCAATTCCTTGGGAAGATTAGTCATCTCCAAGATATTGCTCAAGCCTTTATTCCAAAGCCAATCATAGAGTTGCTTAGCCCTAAACTTTGGTTGATTTAACGAGTCAAAGAGCTCTTCAAGTTCGAGTTGAGATAATGTGCGCAAATCTTTTTTCAAAAAAAATAATTTTTTTAGAATTCTTGAAACAAAGGTAAGATGGTCTGCGTAAATACAAACATTAAACACGTATAAACAACAAAACCATGAAAAATATTCAATACTCCCTAATGATGATTTTTGCGCTGATGACCTCAATGGCATTTGCTCAAGAAAAACCTTATTTAGTTATCGAAGATAACGGCGAAAAATACGAAGTCTTACTAAAAATCGACAATGCTGACCAAGTAGAACTAGTAAACGTTCTTGGACAATACATAGCCGATGGTGAGAAAAAAATGTTACGAGTTAAAATAGACGCTGAAACGCTTCAAGCGCTTAATGGCGGCATGGCTTTAGTACATGAATTAGAAAAATGTTGTGATGTGGCTTCTTACACCGTTCTAGTTACGGACAAAAATGGGGAAGTTAATGGATACCCAGAAGTAAGTGTTGACTTAAACTCTATTGCAATGAAAAACGCATTTGCACACGATGCAGATTAAAAATTAGGTTAGTTAGTTTTCGGCATACGCCGAGCAGTGTTAGTAAAAGGTTTAACCAAGCGTTAAACCTTTTTCTATTTAGCATGCATCAAGAATCGCGATTTATTTTTTATCCTTGAAACAAAGTAAAAAGACGCTTCGTATATCTCCTTACAAATCACAAAACTTCAGTAAAATGAAAAACTTACCATACGCTTTAGTTCTAATTTTTGTTTTCGCGCTTTCATTTGCCTTTGCTCAGGAAAACCCGTACTTATTGATGGATGAACTTGATCAAACCGACTTAAGATTAAATATTGAGCAGTTTACTGAGACTCATACGATGCCCGGACGGAATAATTCCGCGATAGATAGCGAAACAAATTTTTTGAACATCAATATAGATGCGGAAAGCATGGATGAATTTGAAGATAAAATGTCGATGATTAATGACTTGGCGAATGGTTTCGACCTTGCTTCGGCACGTAATAACTCAGATGAGCACACCGATTTAACAGTATTTCTTACGAAGGCTCAATACCAAGATTCCGAATATTCCTAAATACGATTGAAATATCGGTCTCAACCGAATAATTTTTAGCATAAAGAAGGTTTAGCTTTTTACCAGTTAAACCTTTTGTGCTTTTACGAAGGTTCATCGGACTAAAGATACCTTTTTGCAGTTCGGGTAATTTTAACTTCTCTTGTTTATCATTTTGGTCATAATAGCCTACCCAGGTGAAGGCCCCAAACAATACTTGCTTGGTATTGCGAAAGAAACCTCTTTTGTTTTTAACGAAGAGAACAATGAATGGGCTGGTGAGTAAAAGTAACATACTCGAGGAGATATCAAAACTGCGTTTTATCCATCGTGATCTCGCTGATGAGATTTTCAAATTGACATCGATAGCATATAAATCGCCTGCGGTATTTTTAGAATTGCTACCGATAATACTTACACTTTCTTCGGGGAGAATTTTATAGTTTAACTGATTGCCGAAATCAGCCATGGTAGCGATTATTTGCTCTGAAGGAATATCCTTCCCACAAAATATTAACTCATCGATTTGATAGAGACTTACAATGTCAGCCAAACTTCCATATTCTCCCAAATACTCCCCTTCTGCAGCATCCAGCTTGTAAGAAACAAACCCGATGCAATCAGCTTCTACCTCACTTTCTTTTAACAATGCAGAAGCCCGCCTGCTTTCTTCATTACCAACGATGAGTACTTTTTTCTTTTGATTGAGCTCAACACGCAGACTTTTATTATAGATTACGTGATATAATATGCGAGAGAAGCTTAATACCATACCCGAGCCAAGACCACCCAATAATATAATAGCCCTTGAAAAGCGCAAGTCCTCAGGTAAAAAACCATAAACAGCAGCAATCGCAACAGTTCCTAAAAACACGCCTCGCCATATTTGTTTAACCTTATATGGTTTTTCATAGCTTCCAACAATCAATTGAGTAACTATCCATATCAGGGAGTAAAGAGGAATGATCCACTGAAAAAATTCAGCAGGATAAAATTCGGCGTTTATTTTAATCTTAATAGCCCAAAGTTGAGCTATGAGGGCCGTTAAACCCACGATAAGTAGCCCATCTAAAACGGGATGAAAAATCTTCTTAAAAAAACTACCCGTCAGGCTAATCATAGCGCGTAGATAAATAGCGAACTGAATAGCTAGGGCGTATAGGCTTACTTGTGAAGAGCTGAAATGTTTTTTCGCAAAAATGAGCATAGCTTCGTAAAACATTTTTACATAATTCAAACTACCTTTTTTGGTGCTTTCACCTTTGTAATGAATAATACTGGTATCTGCTATGTAGTAGTTTTTATAACCTTGTTTCAATACCTGGTAGGAAAGCTCAATATCCTCACCATACATGAAGTAATCTTCATCAAATCCGCCTATTTTTTTCAATAAATCGCCTCTGAAAAACATAAAGGCACCGGATAGTACTTCGACCTGGTGATTTTCATATTCTGAAAGATAGCCCAAGTGATACTTGGCAAATGTTTTTGATTTTGGAAACAAGGCAGATAGACCACTCATTTTACATAAAGCCACAAAAGGTGTTGGAATACTTCTTTTGGATTCAGGCAAGAAATTGCCTTTTCCATCTATCATGCGAACACCTATCGCTCCTGCATCATTATGCCTTGCCATAAACTGAATGCAGGCGTTTAAAGTATTTTCTTGGACAACCGTATCTGGATTCAGTAAGAGAATAAATTTGCCTTTAGCCTCGCGTATACCTTGATTATTTGCCTTGCCAAAACCTACATTCTCTTGATTGGCGATTAATCGAACTTCCGGAAATTTACTCTGGATGAGTGCAGTTGAGTCGTCCGAAGAAGCATTGTCAACCACGATAACTTCTATTTCGAGACCGTCGGAAGCCTTGTACACAGCGCTTATCGCCTGTTCAACAAAATATCGAACGTTAAAATTGACTATTATGACGGAGACATCAATCATTTATACCTTAATGAGGCTGCGTGCATTATTCATAGATTCTTCAGAAATAGTTTGACCACTAAGCATTCGCGCAATCGCTTTTACATGTTGCTCTGCATCGAGGGTCGCTATCTTTGTTTCTGTTTTTTCACGCTCATCATTTTTATAAATAAAAAAATGTTGCTCGGCTTTCGCAGCAATTTGTGGTAGGTGAGTAATGGCAATTAACTGATGTTTCTTGCTAATCTTACGGAATACCTCGGCAACCTTTGCGGCTGTTTCACCTGAAATCCCCGTATCAATCTCATCAAAAATCAAAGTGGGAAGGGAAGTTTTTTGTGCTAACAATGCTTGTATACTTAATAATACTCGCGACAACTCTCCTCCTGAAGCTATCTTGTTCAGTGCTTGCTTAGTGAAACCTTTATTGGCGTTAAACAAGAATTGAACTTGGTCTTTTCCACTTGATGTAAACTCGTTCTTCTCAGTCCAATTCACTTCGAATACCGCCTCTGGCATACCAACTTGATGCAAAGTATTTTGAATATCTTCGACTACTTGACTACTTGCTTTTTGTCGTGAAGAACGAAGTGCCAACGCGGCTTTCTCGAGCTTTTTTTTCAGCTCAATATGCGCTTTTTGCAGGGCTGAAATTTCTTCGGTATTTTGCTGTTTGGAAGAACACAAAATCTGAAGTTCATTCCGTAAGTTCATTAGTTCATCAATCGAATGAAGCTGGTGTTTTTTGAGTAGTCTGTTGGCCTCATTGACACGCTCACTTAACTCATTGATTCGCTCCTCGTCGTATTCTGTGTTGGATGCTATATCTTCCGCTTCGTTTTTTATGTCTTCCAACTCGATAATTGAGCTATCAATACGTTCGCTTAACTTGGCGATATTTTCACTGAACTTTTGAATATCTTTCAACTGATAGAAAGCTTCGTTGAGTAAGGATAAAATGGAAGTCTCACCTTCATCTATAAGGTGTAGTAAGTTTTGTATCTGACTTTTTATACTTTCCGCATGGCTCAAAGTTGATAACTCATTTTCTAGGTCTTCAAGGTTTTCGCCTTCTAATTGCGCCGCTTCGATTTCTTGCAGTTGAAACTGGTTGTAATCATAATCCTGGTCAAGTTTAGCTTGATTTTCTTCTAGATTTTTGAGCTGCTTTTCAACTTGCTTGAATTCGCGGTAACGTTCTTTATAATCATTTAACAAGGTTTCATGACCGGCTGTGGCATCCACTACGGCCAATTGATAGGCTTCTTTGTTGAGTTGCTGCGTTTCGTTTTGTGAAGTGAGATTAACTAGGTTTTCAGTGATCTGCCGGAGCGTTTCCAAGGTGACTGGTGTGTCATTGACGAAAGCCCGGGATTTGCCATTAGGACTAATTTCACGGCGAATAATGGTGATTGCCTCGTAATCTAAATCGAGTTCTTCAAAAAGCCTTTCAAGCTTATAAGAAGAGAGATCGAAACTAGCTTCTACAATACACTTACTATCGTCATTGTACAAAACCTTGGTGTCTGCGCGATCACCCAAGCACAATCCCAATGCGCCAATAAGAATCGATTTACCTGCCCCCGTTTCACCAGTTATGATATTCAATCCCTTATCAAACTCAAGCCTTACCGCTTGGATAATTGCGTAGTTTTGTATGTCTAATTTACGAAGCATTGCTACTGCAAAATAACGAAATCATAGGAAGCAAATGGGTATTTAACTCAATAATTTTTAGTTGTGCAGCTTTTCTGAGTGCTTGGGTGTTTTCGTTGAATAAACTGAAAATTACACGCGTCGATAACCTTGTTTTTCTTTTTGTCGGATTAACTTTCTTTTTTCTTTAATTACTTGAGCCACACTTTCATAGGACTTTATCAGCTTGCGACCTTTTGACCCGACCTTGCCGTAACGGATGACGATGTCGTTGAGATTGCCTGCTAATTCCCAGAATAAATGTTCGTTTTGCTTAATCTCCAAGCGGGTAAATAGCAGTTTGGATTCATCGTATTTTAGCTCGTCGAGAAAATCGTTTCGCTTTCCCTTGGGGACTTCAACTTGTTTGTTGCGTTCAATTTCTTCTAAGGTCTTGGCTATTAGATTGTGCAGGCTTTCTATGTCGCTTAAATAATCTATACTTCTAAGCAATAGCACATTCCATCCAAATGCGCGAAGAATTTCTGTTTTAACCAACTGACTTGTTGATTTGATGGACTGATCTTCATCATCATCACAAAGTAAACCTAGGATGTATTGCTCATCATCTTCTTTACTGCGAACAACTAAGGCAAATTGTATGCTCGAGTAGCCATAGTTGTAGGTTACATCGTATCCTTTCTTACTAATAAATTGTCCAATTTCCTGTATCCACGGCTTTGGACTTGAACTGTGTAAAGTGCTGTTGGAATAAGTATGGTCTTTGGGTGTATTTTCTAAAAAAGCCAAATAGTTTTTCAAGCACATGGAACCAGGATTATCGGAAAGGATATCCTTAGATTGAATGGATGAAACCACCACCATATGTTTTTTTGCTCGGGAAAATAGCACATTCAATCTGCGGTCTCCACCATCCTGATTGATGGGGCCGAAGTTAAGGTGGACATGTCCATTCTCATTTGGTCCGTAGCCTAAACTGATTAAAATAATATCTCGCTCTTCTCCCTGAATGTTTTCGAGGTTGCGAAGAAAAATACCATCAAAATTTTCATCGCTTGCATATTTCTCCTCAAGAAGTTGATCATAGTTTTTATCAAAGAACTTTAAATCATTCAAGGCAGATTGTATACATGCTTGTTGACTGTTCGACAGGCATAGAATACCGATGTTGAGCGGTTGTTGAGATAAAAGAAAATGCTTCGTGAGCGCTGCGACATAATGAGCTTCCGCTTCATTAACACCGTTGACGTATTGGCTATGATTCATGTAGTGAAGAGCTAAGGCATAATCACGAACGCGCTTATAGTTAAATGCGGCTTGATTGGTATTCTTGACTAATAAAGCGGGGCCAATGCTATTGGCGATACTTCTTGATGGAATGGTTTTTAACTTGCCTGCATAGAACACTTCATTGTTAAAGCGAATGAGAGCTTCGTCTTCACTGCGATAATGCCAATTTAAATGAATTAAGGGAAAGCTTTTTTTTGCTGCCGTAAGCAGTCCCTCATCTTCATTTTCCTTAGATGATTGGATGGTTTTTTCAAAAAACTGAGTGGGCGGAAGCTGACGCTCGTCACCAACCACAATACATTGCTTTGCTCTGTAAAGTACTGGGATACAAGCCGCTAGGCTTAACTGGCTTGCCTCGTCAAAAATGACCAAGTCGAAGCTTTCTTTCTCGAGAGGTAAAGCATCGGCTATACTATCTGGACTCATCATCCATACTGGTTTGATATGGTTGATGAATTCTTGCCCCGGACCTTCTTGCCAGGCTCTGAAACTTTGAAATGCGCGATGCTTGCTCGTTTCTTTTTCCAGTACTTTTAAGCCTGTACGGAGAGCATCCAAGGTTTCTTTTTCTTTTGCTTTGAGTCTACTTTTTGATAACTGTGCCGTGCGAAGTATTTTCTGATAGGATTCATCATATTTAGCTTCTAATAGGAGCGCATTTAAACGAAGTACTTCTTCTTTTGCCTTGAACAAGGCTTCAACACTAGCCTTGTATTTTGGTCCACTTTGTTGGATGATCCCAGGATGTTGCTTGGTAATTTCCTGCCAGGTATTCAGTAAACATTGTTTTACTCGTAACTCATATGTTGCGTCGATTGTCCAAACAAAATGAAAGGCATTTTCATCGCTTGCGACGGATTTAAAGTATTCGAAGCTCTTTTCTATTGTACCAATGTCTTCTTGAACTTGTTTTAATTGATGAAGCCCTAACTCGAGATCGTCTGTTGGCAAGAGGAGATTCTCCCCTTGAATACCTTGAGCGAGAGAGCATAAAGCGCTTAGATTGTTGATCTGGTCTTGCGATACGATTAGGTTTAAAAACAATGTTTTCAAGGATGGATTTAGTTGCTCGTGCCACGCTTGAGCGAGATCTTTTAGTTGGTTGAATGCAAGATCATTACTTCGTTTACTCAAATCTTTTTCAAGAGACCTGGTGCTTTCCTCCAAAAGATATTCCTTAATGAGCTGGTTTAGCATGACTTGCACAGGAGGTCTTTCATAGAAGCGCAAATGGCTAAGCTGCCATACTTTTAATAGGTTTTTCCGATAATCCTTGTTAAGTATTTTCAAGGATTGCCGTTCCGTAATTTTAATTTTGTCGAGTAAATCTTGAGCTTCTTTTAATGAAATTTTGTGCTTCCAATGGGTGTTGAGCTGTTTAATTTTTTCAAGTTCTTTTTGTTGTAGTTCAAATGCATCTAGGTCGCGAATAAAGTTTTGATAATCAATGCTAGCTTCCTCTAGAAATGAATGTAAACTGTGTTGTGCAAAAAGTAAATAGGGCTCAATTTCGAAAGAAAACTTTAGTAATTTCTTTATGTTTTTTAGATCTTGATATAAGCCCATTTCATGAAGAAGTATGATCAGTTTATCCCGCCAAGCGTGTTCCCTTTCAATGGCTGAAATCAATGCTTTTGCATCCGAATATTGGGTCCAGCTCACCCTTTTCAGGAAGTGAAGGGGGTGATTGCCAAGTTTAGCGAGTCCTAGATTGAGCATAAACAAGTCATATATCTTTACGAAAACAGCATGGTAGTTTTCATACAGGTTGATACTCGGTAAGTCTAGGCTTACTTCTTTTGAATGTTTGCCAATTTGAAGAAGCTTATCAATCAAGTGTTGAATAGTGAATTGCGATGCGCCAGGTACAATGCTGTTTAAGAATTGCTGGGTCTTATCGATAGCTTGAAGCACATGTCGATAGCGTTGAAGGATGGTTTTGCGTTCTGCTTCAATTCGATGGAGATTTAAAACACCTTTCCGCTTGCTTTCTAATACGCTTTTTAAATCTTCAGTGAAACTTGCTTTATCTCTCTCGACATGATGGATTAATGCGCAGAAATTATGCAAATCAATTGTTTTCATTTTGCCATAAACTGATTCGAGCGCAGCACGTTTGGCTGAAACTAAAAGTATACGTTTATTTTTCGCTAAAGCGGAGGAAATGATGTTTGTAATTGTTTGAGATTTGCCAGTTCCTGGAGGTCCTGATAGCAATAAATTGTATCCTTGCATGGCTCGGAGAATTGCTTGTTCTTGATCCGTATCAAATAATGCAACTGGCAGTTCATCTATTAAAGCGTCAGATTCTGTTTCGCATGCTAAATCATATGCTGCCTTGGCCTCGACTAGCTGATGTATCAGCGTATTGATTTCACCTTTAGCGATAAGCTTGTTGTAATCTTCTACGAGACTTTTGTTTGGGTAATCAAAAAGACTTAGGTATAGCGTATGATTATGCACACTAAATCCCTCAGGTAGTAGTTGGGCTGAAATAATTTGTATGTTTTTTTCGAAAGTTTCAATGCTTAACTCGAGGGATTCGGGTAGTTGAATATTGTGGCGATGGCGGAGTAAGCTATCCACTACTGGATTAAGTATGGCTTTTGTTGCATCAGCTTGTAAAAGGAATGAAGGATTTTTCTTCAATTCTACCGGTAACAAATAAAGTGGGCTTTGCGTTACTTCTAAATCTATTTGCCAATTCAAACACAATAAACTTAGGGTAAGGGACTTATGTCCTTTTTCTTTTCTGTGTTTATTTGCTGCCGAGAATAACTCATTCAATTGATTTCCGTCTTCCTTGGATATGACGTGCAAAGAAAACGCGCCATGATTACTCAGCTGTTCAACTAATTGTAAGGTTTGATTCGTGGACCAATCAGCAATGGCATGTTTTACATCGAAAATATGGTTATTTTGTGGATAGAGGAGTGGATTTTTCCTCGAAATATTGAAGAGCAGAGCCTGCCATTTTTTAAGCAGATTTTTTCGCTTCGATACTTCTTCCATAATTCTAATCCAACATTTTTGTTTGAATATGCCAAGCTAAATTAGCCTAAAAATAAGCTTTGTATTAGATTTCTTATCAATCAATAAAAAAGCCACCCCAATGAATCCAAGGAGTGGCTTAACTAATAATAAGGTATAACTTAACTAATCTTCATCTACATAAGAGTCATCTGGAATGTTGTTTAGTTCGTCTTCATCATCGTTATCATCATCCATCACATCATCTTCGAAATCATCCCGTAAAATACCATCTTCGTAATCGTCATCATCGAGAATGATTTGTCTTGCTTCTGTAGCAGACATTCGAATCAGGTAATAGATTTCATCGGTTTCATAAGGCAAGGCAGACACTTGCAGTCCGTCTTTGTTTGTATACTGGATGAGGTGTTTTACAAATCCTCGAGGATATTCCAGTTTGATTTGGTTGATTACCTCCTCGGGTAATTTGTCATAATCTTTAACAACTCGTTTTTTAGATGATTGCATTGTACTAAAATTTACTGCGATGCAAACTATGAATTAATTCGTAATTTTTAACAAAATCTAAAAAAGTTTTTACTGAACTTTTTGCGTTCCACTCAGCCAATAAAAAAGGTTGAATAAGCTTAGCAAAACCAGTAAGGCGAGTCCCTGGTGCAGTACACCCAGAGAAACTGGGGTTTTGTTTCCTACAATTCCAATAATAGTGAGTACGCCTAATATATATTGTAGGCCAACCAAGCTCAATGCGAAATAAGCAGAATTTTTAAGCTTTTTATCTATCTGTTTCATCTGAAAAGGAAGATAAAGTGCTAGCAATAGGAGGATACCCGCTAGTGTGCGATGAATTACTTGAACCACTCCTTTAATCCAAATCGAACCTTCATAGTTTATAATCTCCGATTCCTGAATTAAGGATGGGTTCGTTACGATTTCAATCAAGTGATTATTTCCTGCGAAAATCGGCCAATGTGCATGAATTGCGCCCGCGCGCATACCTGCCATGAAACCACCAAAAGTAATCTGAAGCACACAAACGATTATGATGCCAAGCACGATTTTTCTTAGTCTCGGTGCGGTAATCTTTTCGGCATTGTCAAATGCCACCTTGAGGAAGGTGTAGAATAGGTAGGTAAATAAGGCTGTTGCGATTAACAAATGACCCGCTAGTTTATATGCGCTCACCCATGTTCTATTATCCTCATTTAATCCACTCGCTACCATAATCCATCCAAAAGTTGCAGCTAAAGCAGCAAGGGCAATGACCACCCCTAATCGTTTAATTAACCAGGAAGGCAACCATTTTTTATATAGAAAGAAGACAAAGGGAAAGAAAAAGATAAGCCCCATACTCCTTGCCCACAAGCGGTGAAACCATTCCCAGAAATATATCACCTTGAATTCTTCTAGATTCATGGATTGATGAATGCTTTCGTATTGTTTCTTTGCGTGGGTTTGATATTTTTCAAAGGCGAGCTCCCAAGCGTGCTCATTCATAGGGGGCAAAACCCCTTTTACAATTTCCCATTCTGTGATTGAAAGTCCAGAATCGGTTAATCGGGTTATTCCTCCAATAACTACTTGAACGAAAACTAATATTAGACCAATAATCAACCAGGTGCTAACCCATTTTTTTGCTTTTGGACTCATGACAATTGCTTTTGCACAAAGTTACTTGTTAAAAACTTTTTGATGGCCTTAAGCCTTCAAAACTATAGTATTAAAAACACGAAACACCTATCTTTGTTGCTGAAGATGGCGAGTAATTTTTTTAAACGAAACTCAAAGTTCAAAAAGGTCGACGATCTTGGTTGGAGTTCTTCCGTTGAAGAAGCTGAAGGTCGTGTACTGAATAAAGACGGTAGCTTCAATTTGGTTCGAAAGGGTGAGCAGGTTCATATTTATCATATGCTGATTAGTATGAGTTGGACGAAATTCATACTATTTATTTTTCTTGCTTTCACCGTATTAAATAACACTTTTGCCTTGCTTTACTATATAGTAGGTACGGATAAGATAGCAGGTTTTGAGTCCCAGAATTTTTTGATGGACATGATAAACTTGTTTCACTTTAGTGTGCAAACCATGACCACAGTTGGCTATGGAGCCATGCATCCTGTGGGCATAGTATCCGGCGTTTTAGCCTCGCTAGAAGCCTTAGTTGGATTGCTTTCGTTTGCTTTAATTTCTGGGTTGATGTACGGACGATTCAAAAATCCGCAAGCAGAGATTAAGTTTGCTAAGAATATGCTAATGACTACTGTCGATGGTATGCCAACCTTACAAGCGCGTGTAGCTAACAAATTGAGTCACGATCTTTACGACATCCACGCGCGTATATTAATGCTACACAATGAGCGTTTGGAAGATGGTAGAATAGTGAAACGCTATAAGACCTTGAAGCTGCAAATTGATAATATCAGTTTTATGCCGATGAATTGGACCGTTACCCATTTTATCGATAATACGAGTCCACTTTATGGTTTGTCAAAGGAGGATTTAGTGGATCAAAAAGTTGAGTTTGTTGTGCTGATTACGGCTTTTGACGATTCTTTTTCGCAGCTGGTGCATGATCGGTCTTCATATATAGCCGATGAATTGGTTTTTGACAAACGCTGGGCTAAAACATATTATTTAAATGAAGACGGTTGTCGCGTGTTCGATTTAGAAAGTTTAGATGAGTTTGAAAAGTCCTAAAGAACGAATTCCAAAAGTTTCTCCTTTTGTTTTCAAATGGATGATGAATCTATACCCTCCTTTTCTTTTTGGACGGATTCGGGTAAAGTATGTGTCGGACGATTTTCAGCATATTCAAGTTATTGTCCGTAAATCGCTTTTTAATAAAAACTTATCGCGGAGCGTTTTTGGCGGTACTATGTTTGCCGCTGCCGACCCTTTTTATGCCTTGATGTATTGGCAAAATTTTGCGCACCAGTATAAGCAAAAGGTAAAGGTTTGGTTGAAGTCTGCAGAAATTCAATACCGAAAACCTGCCATGACAGATTTAACTTTAGATTTTCGTATTACACAAGCCGATGTGGAAGAAGCCAAGCAAGCTATTGAAATTAAAGGAAAGTATACGAAAATTCACGAGGTCGAGCTAATAGATAAAGAAGGTAAAGTTAGTGCTTTGGTAAAGCTCGAGCCTTATGTCGGGCTTCCTTGAGGCAATAATCGCTGCATAGCCTTCCGAATGAATATCGCAGACACTATTGTGGTCAAAAGATCGGCAATAGGAAAGGAATACCATATACCATCCAAGCCAAAATATAGGGGCATAAAAAGAACAAGTGGAATAAGAAAAATTCCCTGTTTCAATAAGGTGAGGATTAATGCCGGCAGGGCCTTGCCAATGGCCTGATAATAAGCGCTTGAAAGTAGCTGAATAATCAGGGTAGGTGTCAACAAGAAGACTATACGCATGGCAGGGTAGGTTTGGTTAATCAATACTTGGTCATTACTGAATACGCCTACAATTTGCGGAGCAAAAAAGGCTAGAATGAGAAAAATAGTTGTCGCGATAAGTAATCCAGCTTTGATTGCTACATAAAGCACTTCTTTTACTCTTTCCCATTCCTTTGAGCCAAAATTAAATCCTGCGATGGGAATAAATCCTTGTGTTAAACCGAAAACAGGAAAATTGATAAACATCATCAATCGGCTGATGATACCATAACTTGAAACGGCCATTTCTGTGCCGTAATGGAAAAGGGAGTTGTTGAGCACAATAGCAAGTAAACTGTAGGTTCCTTGACGAACAAAGGTAACTCCGCCTACTTGCATAATTTCTTTCATAATACCCCACTCAGGCTTTAAATAGGTAGGGTTCAAGTTCATTTGAGTGCTACCAAAAAGGAAGTAGCCAAAAGCGAAAGTTCCACCGCTTATGTAGGCAATGCTCGTGGCTGCAGCCGCTCCAATCAAGCCCCAATCAAGCCAAATGATAAATATAGGGTCTAATATCAAGTTGATGAAAGCCGGAATCAACATAGTAAACATAGCGATTTTCGGTTGTCCTTCAGCTCGAAAGACATTATTACTCATCATTGCCCAAGCCAAAAATGGAATACCGGGCAACAAGGTCATAAAATACTCTTTTGCCGGAATTAACAAATCACCTTTCCCTCCCCATATTCCTATGATTTCATCAATAAAGAAGGTGCTTATGATAACAACGGTAATCGATAAGCCAAGCGTCATAATGGTTTGGTTGCCAAAAGTGATAAAGGCCCTTTCCTCGTTTTTTGCGCCAAGAGCGCGGCTAATAATTGAAGCCCCTCCTACCCCTATCGACATGCCTAAAGCCGAAATCAAAAAGCTTATGGGTAATACAACGGCAATAGCCCCCAATCCGATGCTTCCAATGAATTTCCCGACATAGATGGAATCAATTACCATATTAATTGACATCATCAGAATCCCTATTGCTGCGGGCAAACTTTGTTGTAAGAGTAATCGGGGTATGGGCAGTATGCCCATTTTATCGCTTTTATTCATAGAGCCTGTCAAAAGTAAACTACTTTTTTATATAAGAGGATATCATTGAGGAAGTTATTGGTAAAAAAAGGATAGCTTTATACTCCCAAACCATCCAACATAAAAATTTATGATATCTGTTCAGAAAATACTGGAAGTTAATCACAAAATTTTCGGTTACGTAAAAACCACCCCCCTCCAAGAAAATGATACCTTGTCAGCTAAGTATGGTTGTAAAGTGTTATTAAAAAGAGAGGATCTACAGCTCGGGAGGAGTTATAAAATTAGAGGAGCTTTTAACAAAATTTCCTCACTCAATGAAGATGAGCGAGCGACAGGTGTGGTATGTGCCAGTGCCGGAAATCATGCACAAGGCGTGGCCTTATCTTGTGCAAAACTAGAGATCAAGGGGACTATTTTTATGCCTAAAACGGCGCCACAGCAAAAAGTAGACAAGGTTAAGCAATTCGGTAAAGAGTTTACCACAATCCGATTAGTTGGAGATACTTTTGATGATGCTTATGCGGAAGCACGAAAGTTTCAAAAAGAAAGCGGTAAGATATTTATTCCGCCTTTTGATGACGAGAAAATCGTTGAAGGGCAAGCTACTGTAGGAAAGGAGATATATGAACAGGAAAATGGGCATATCGACTACGTCTTTATTCCGATTGGTGGTGGTGGCTTAGCTGCTGGCGTTGGCTCTTACTTCAAACAAGTAAGTCCTGAAACGAAGATTATAGGTGTTGAACCTGCCGGTGCTGCCAGTATGCAATTGTCTTTTAAGCATGGAAAAGTAACTGCCCTAGAAAACATGGATAAGTTTGTTGATGGTGCAGCTGTTGCCAAGGTGGGGGAATTAAACTTTCAAATTTGCCAGGAGGTAGTTGATGAAATCTGTTCAGTAGCAGAAGGCAAAACCTGCACAGTTATTCTACAGATGTACAATGATGATGCGATTGTAGTTGAGCCTTCAGGAGCCTTGTCTATCGCCGCATTGGATTTTTACAAGGATCAAATCAAGGGTAAGACGGTTGTTTGCATTGTAAGTGGTGGCAATAATGATATCACACGAATGGAAGAGATTAAAGAGCGTTCGATGTTGCATGAAGGTTTAAAGCACTACTTTATCATTAATTTCCCAAGGCGAGCGGGTAGTTTCCAGGATTTTGTGAATAATATTTTGGGACCTAGAGATGAAATTTCTTTTTTTGAATATAATTCAAAAAAGACCAGTGGCGATACGGTTCCGGGCATGCTCGGGGTAGAATTGACGCAAAAGGAGGATTTGCAAGCTATCATCAAGAATTTAGATGATAATGGCTTCAGTTATGAGCTCCTTAATGCGAACAAAATGTTGTTTGACTACTTAGTCAAATAGTTTTTACTCTAATTTTTTATTTGACTTTTTAGCGCATCTCTAATCTCAACAAGCAACTCTTCTGTAGTTGGTCCTTTAGCCGGAGGTGGCGGTGGTGGAGTTTTCGTTTTATTGTATGCTTTAACAATCATAAACATAACAAAACCAACGGTTAACAAGTTGATCAAGGTGCTCATCCAGGCTCCATAGCGAATAGCATTTTCAGTTATTGTTCCGTCTTCCGCCACAGATGTAGAAAGGACATAGCGCAACTCGGAGAAGTCCATACCCCCTGTAAATTCACCAACTATTGGCATGATGATATCATTTACAAAGCCATTGGTTACTAGTCCCATAGCACCTGCCATGATTACAGCAACAGCCAAATCAATCACATTGCTTGTCATGATAAAATTCTTAAATTCCTTTAGCATAGCTGTATATCTTTTTTTAAACTATCAAGCTAAAGGTAATTTAACTGCGCGAATTATGGAAATTTTCTGAACAAGCTCAATCTTAATAGTTGTTCCATAAAAAGGAAGAGTATCGCTAGGCCGGCAAAAGGATAGAAAAGTTCTTTCACCCGTATAGTTTGAGATGATTCTATTTCGGTTTTTTCTAAAGCATCAATCTCAGCATAAATGGCTTCAAGGCTTTTCCGGTCGGTTGCCCGGTAGTATTTTCCGCCGGTTGATGAAGCGATTTCTTTGAGAAGTTCTTCGTCGATTTCAACGGGCATATAGTCATATTCAAAAGAACCGTCTGGAAGAAGGTAGGCGGGCATATAGGCTTCACCTTGGGTTCCAATTCCAATAGTATATACTTTGACATTGTACTGGATGGCTGTTTCTGCCGCGGTGATTGGATCTATAAGTCCTGAGTTGTTTACACCATCTGTCATAAGAATAATCACTTTGCTTTTAGCAGGACTATCTTTCAGTCGATTAACTGCAGTTCCAATACCCATGCCTATTGCTGTTCCGTCAGCAATAAAGCCATTTTTGATCTTTGCTAACTGACCTTGTACAATCTTATGGTCTGTGGTTATAGGAACCTGCGTGAAGCTCTCGCCTCCAAAAATGACTAAACCCATTCTGTCATTGGGCCGATTTTCAATAAATTTTGAGGCTACTTCTTTTGCAGCTTCCAATCGGTCTGGTTTAAAATCCTGCGCTAACATAGAAGAACTTACATCCATCGAAAGGACCATGTCTATTCCATATGTTTTAATATTTTCATCCGTCGAGGAGCTCTGGGGTCGGGCTAATGCGACCAATATAAAGGCTACGCTGAAAAAACGAAGGAGGGGTAGAACAGGCATCAATTGCCCCTTCCATGAGCTGTAGTTTTTCCACATGCTAGTATCAGAGATACTAAACCCTGCATGCTGGTCGCGATACCTGAAATTATACCAAAATGCCAATAGCACGGCTAAAAAGGGGATCAAGTAGAGTACCCAAAAGTGCGCAAATGATATGTTTGACCAATCACTTAACATGCTCTTCTTCTGCTTTTAGTTTTGGCTTGGTGTGACGAACAAAGTCTTTGGCTTGCTTCATTAGGCGGATATTTTCATCCCCCAGCGGTTTAAATTTGGCAAATTTCGCTAAGTCTGCTTGCGCAAGTACTTCCCTCAATTTTAGTTTTAACTTGTCTTGTAAAATCAGTGTATCATTGATTTCATCGGTGGTACTTTCCATGGCTTGGATGCCGAATCTGCCTTCCAAGTATTCACGTAAAATTTCAGATAAGCCCAAATAATATTCTTTCACTTGGTCATTTTGCCAGAGTTTTTTATTTTCCAAAGTTTGGAGTTTATCAATGGCTTCGTGATAGTAATCTAGCTCTGTTTTTGGTTTTTCCTTAAATAATTTCACATCCCTCTTTCGCAAAATGTACCAAACGATAAGCGCAAGTATAACTAGGATCGGAATAAGCCAAAGTGCTAGTTTTTTAAAGAAATCTTTCCATGGAAAGGGTATGGATTTTACGGTTTTGATCGGCTTAAATGCTTGAGTCGTATCTACATCTATACCTCCGACGTAAAGCATGGCGGTGTTGGATTTTACGGTGTCCAGTGTCCCATTGCTTCTTTGCACCAAGGCAGGTAGTTGGCTTATTTCATATATGCCAGCTTCGAATTGCGTGAGTACGATTTTTTGTTGAATGCCATTCGGAATGGTATCGACAGGGTAGGCCTGAATACTGTCGAAAGTCATTGCCGAGTCAACAAGCTGAGGGAAATAACCCATTTCTCCTCCATTCAGTTGAAGCGTCATATTCAGGGTGAAATGATCACCTATGAGCATACTATCTTTGTCGAGTTCAATAGAGAAAGTCTGACTAAAAAGCGGAAAGCTTAAAAGGGTAAGAGTAAAAAGGATTGCTATCTTTTTCATCTGCGATGCCCCCTTTTTTTAAACAACTGCATCAGGGCTGAAATGTAGCTTTCACTCGTGTCTAAACTCAGAAAATCAGCTTTTAAACGATAAAAGTCTTTCTCGTGTCTTTCTCGATGCTTTTCAAAGTGTTCGGCAAACCCTCTTCGAGTTGCTCGCTCATTCGTATCTACCCAAATTCGTTTGCCCGACTCCAAGTCTTCCATTTGCACCAGGCCAATTTCGGGCAACGCTTTTTCCATTGGGTCATAGATATGAAGCCCAATAATATCATGGCGTTTACTTGTAATTCGTAGGGCATCTGTATAAGATTCACTGTTAAAATCGGACATTAAAAAAGCGATACTTCGTCGCTTGACCAAATTGTTGAAATATTCCAAAGCAATATCGATGCGTGTACCGGATTTTACTGGCTCGATGTTGAGTAATTCACGAATAATCAGAAGCACGTGCTTTTTCCCTTTTTTAGGGGGGATGTATTTTTCTACCTGATCGCTGAAGAAGAGCACACCCACTTTGTCGTTATTTTGAATGGCCGAAAAAGCGAGTACTGCGGCAATTTCTGCCATGAATTCTTGTTTGAATTGACTTTTTGTCCCGAAGTAGGATGATTTGCTGACATCAATGAGCAGCATGACGGTCAACTCGCGTTCCTCTTCAAACACTTTAACAAATGGTTCATCAAACCGGGCGGTTACGTTCCAGTCGATTGCCCGAACATCATCACCATAGGTATAGTTGCGTACTTCGCTGAACGACATTCCCCTTCCCTTAAATGCAGAGTGATACGATCCGGTAAAAACTTGATTAGTCAAGCCTTTCGAACGAATTTCTATCTTTCTTACTTTTTTGAGCAGTTCACTCGTCTCCATTCTTAGTGCATCTATTTCTTAAGCTTTGAAATCTGAACTTGTAGTCTGCAATCTGTTAAGGAATTTCCACCGCATTAAGCACCTCGCTCACTAATTCATCAGCGCTAATATTTTCAGCTTCAGCTTCATAACTCAAGCCAATGCGGTGACGCATAACATCATGGCAAACTGTTTTCACATCTTCTGGTATTACATAAGCTCGCTTTTTCATGAAAGCCATGGCTTTACTTGCCAAGGCTAAATTGATACTTGCTCTTGGTGAACCACCATAAGTAATTAGTGGTGCAATTTTTTTCAGATTGCTGCCTTCAGGATTTCTTGTGGCAAATACGATATCTAAAATGTATTGTTCTATTTTTTCATCCATATAGACGTCTTTCACCAATTCTCTTCCCTTTAAAATTGCTTTCAGGCTGGCAACAGGATTAATTGTCGGTTTAGTGTTTCCAATATTCATCCGAATAATTTGACGCTCCTCTTCTTTTTCAGGATATGTGATGTTCACTTTCAACATAAAACGGTCAATTTGCGCTTCAGGTAGTGGATACGTTCCTTCTTGTTCAATAGGGTTTTGTGTAGCCAAAACCAGGAAGGGTTCATCCAGTTTAAAGCTGGTATCACCAATAGTAACTTGCTTTTCTTGCATGGCTTCTAACAAAGCACTTTGTACTTTTGCTGGTGCACGGTTTATCTCATCAGCTAAAACGAAATTGGCAAATACCGGCCCTTTTTTAATGCTGAAATCATTCTCTTTTTGATTATAAATCATGGTTCCGAGAATATCTGCGGGCAACAAGTCGGGTGTGAACTGAATCCGGCTAAATGCACCCTCAACGGCAGATGATAATGATTTTATTGCTAAGGTTTTTGCAAGTCCAGGGACCCCTTCTAAAAGAATATGACCATTGGCCAGCATGGCCAAAACTAGGCGGTCAACCATTTTCTTTTGCCCTACAATCGACTTACTGATTTCCATGTTGATTAAATCAATAAATCCACTTTCTCTTTCGATTTTCTCTGTTAACTCGCGAATATCTATACTCGAATTTTCCATAGTTAGCTTTCAAATTTTGTTTGGCAAATTTAAAAAATGACTATTTGGCTTCGAGGTTAAGAAGTGTTAAAGGGCATTTAACAACCTGAGAGGAAGTGTACTCAAGTACACTTTTTCATCCAAGATATTTAGCCACAATGGGCATTCGGCGTCCCATTCCAAAAGCTTTGGGTGATACGCGAAGCACTGGGGCCATCTGGTGACGTTTCCATTCGCTCATATTAACCAATCTCAACACGCGATTAACCAATGCTTCATCAAAACCAAGCGCAATGATCTCTTTAGGTCCCAGGCGTTCTTCAATGTAGTGCATTAAAACAGCATCCAACTTATCATAGTCGGGAAGTGAGTCACTGTCTTTTTGATCAGGACGCAATTCAGCAGAAGGAGCTTTGGTAAGGATATTTCCTGGAATAATTTCTCCGTTGCGATTGATATGTCTAGCCAAATCATACACTTGGCCTTTGTACAAGTCCCCAATTACAGAAAGTCCACCACACATATCCCCGTACAAGGTTCCATACCCTACAGCTGCCTCACTTTTATTCGTAGTGTTTAGAAGTATATATCCCAATTTGTTGGATAGGGCCATCAAACTCATACCGCGAAGTCTGGCCTGTATGTTTTCTTCTGTTACATCAAGCGTTTTTTCTTCAAAATGAGGCTTGAGATTGGCCTCAACTCTATGATACATATCTTCAATAGGAATAATCTTGTATGGTGATTTGAGGTTTTCACACATGGCAATAGAATCATCTACAGAATGGTCACTGCTGTATTGAGAAGGCATAAGCACGGAAAGTACATTGTCCTTCCCTAAAGCTTCCACAGCAAGAGCAAGAACGAGGGCAGAATCAATTCCTCCGGATAAGCCGAGTACTGCTTTTTGAAAACCGAGCTTCTGGAAATATTGCTTGATGCCTGTTACCAGTCCAAGGTGTATTCGCTCGATACTAGACATGCTTTGTTCGATGTTTATCAAACTATCAATTTCCTCACTGTCAATTATTTCGATACATTCTTCAAAGTATGGCAGTTCCGCAACAATTTCTCCTTTACTGTTGGCGGCCAAAGAACCCCCATCAAATATAATTTCTGTCTGAGCACCCACGTGATTGGCATAAAACATAGGCACGCCGTAACGCAAGGTGTTGGCTTTCACAATGCCTTTTCGTTCCTCTGCTTGTTTATAGGAGAATGGCGAAGCAGACAAGTTGAGTATAAAGTCTGGATTTTCCTTAATCAGGCTGTCCATTGGACAAATAGGATACAATGGATTTTCATTGCCGATGTTCCAAATGTCTTCACAAATGGTCAAGGCTATTTTTTTGTTCTTGTAAGTGACGGTATTAAATGTTTTGCAAGGCTCAAAATAGCGATACTCGTCAAATATGTCATAAGTGGGTAAAAGGGCTTTATGCGCAATACCTGTGATTTCTCCCTGAGCAATGAAGTAAGCGGAATTAAATAAATCTTTACCCTCCAATTCTGGATTTTTCGAAGGACCTCCAATGACCACAGCAATGTTTGCCGTAAGTGGTTTGATTTTTTCTATTACTTCGTCGCACTTATCAATGAAATCGTCAAACTCTAGAAAGTCTCTTGGCGGGTAACCACAAACCGCTAACTCACCAAATAATATGATATCAGCCTTCGCACGAAGCGCATCGGCAATAGCACTTTTAATTTTTTTGAAATTATTCTCAAAATGACCGATGTGGTAATTAAGCTGTGCAATGGCTATTTTCATACAAGCGAAGTTACAATACTTAGTAAAAAGTACCTATTAAAAAGCACGACAGCGAAAAAAAGAAAAGTTTGAGCGGCTTGTCTTAAAACATTATCCCTGTAGTGAGATTGACGACGCGCAATACGGTTCGTTCTTCATCACCGTCTTTCAATACATTAACGAAACCATTATTGAAAGACAATTCAACCAGCAAAGCGGTTTTGTCGCTAATGGTATATTCAAAACCACCGCCTACTTTTAAGCTCGCATTATAAAATCCCGAACGCAGGTCAAAGGGTTCTAAAGGCTTAGAGATAGACTCATTTTCTATCTTGGATCCAACAAAATCGACACGAGACCTTACACGAAAAGCGTTTACCAAGCCAAACTCACCAAAGTATCGGAAATAGCCAATTTCGTTTGTTTTTAGTTTAAATGTTAATGGGATTTCTATGTAGGTGTAAGTGTAGCGCTCTTTTATTCCATTAACCAAAGCGTTATCAAAAGCATAGGTAGAAGTAGTATCTTTAATAACTGCGCTGACCGCGGGAGAGTTACTTCGAGCAGCTCTTGGATGGCTGATGCTTAGTCCAGTTCCGAGTGCGTAATTCTCGTTGAAATTGAATTCAGTAATTAAACCATAATTGAAGGCATATCCTATTTTGGTTTCAGTTATGTTCGTATTATCGGAGTTCAGAAAAGATAGGCCATTGGTAAACTGCAAACCAAATCGAACCTTCTTGTTCTGACCGTATGAATTTGTTATAAAAATCAAAAAAGAAAAGACGATTATAATTTTTTTCATCTTGAATAGTTTATTTTGCATGCCTATGAAACTTTCTATTTCACACCATATTGCATGGATATTTGCCCTTATTTTACTAGGCTCTTGCGAGTTCTTCAACAAAAATAACAAAAAGATAGATGTTTCAGGTATCGAATTGGATTTTGTCATCGACCGTTTTGAGGAAGATTTCTTTCATGCCGATACCAATGATTTATTTGAAAGTTTAAACGCTGTCAGAAATGTAGATAGTGTGTTTTTCGATTTTTACTCGGTGCAAGTGATGCGTTTTGGGCAGATTAGCGACTCGCTTACGCCTACCATGATGGACCTACATCATTTCTTTACGAACCCCTATGTAAGAGGCCTTTATGACACCGTTCAATTACATTATGAAGATGTATCTTCTCTTGAAAGTGAATTGCACGAAGCGCTGAAACATTTTAAACACTATTTCCCCAAGAAGCCAATTCCACAAGTAAAAACAATAATTAGTGAGTTTGGCTACAATGTCGTAGCATTAGATTCTACTTATTTGGCAATCTCCTTGGATATGTATTTGGGCAAGAATTATATGTATTACGGTAGTTTTGATTTCCCTTATTACATTGTGCAGCGATTTGAACCGGAGTACATCGTACCAAACACCATGGAGGTTTTGTATAAGGCCTATTACGCTCCCGATGAATTGGCTGACACAGATGCTTTGATTCACGCTATGATAGAGAAGGGCAAGATGTATTATTTTATGGAATGTATGCAGCCAGAAAAGCCAAAACATTTTCTCATTGGATATACTCCTGAGCAATTGGAATGGTGCGAAAGTGATGAAGGGGAAATTTGGAAGTTCTATAATGAACATGATCTATTTTATTCAAAGAATTATATGGATCATACACGGCATATTGGCGAAGGACCCATGACCGCTGGTATGCCAGAACAAGCCCCTGGGAATGTAGGGGGGTGGGTAGGATGGCGAATTGTCAACCAATACATGGAGACCGCTGGTAAGGATATGAGTTTAGCTGAATTGATGGCAACTCCAGCATCAACGATATTGACCAAAAGCAATTACAAACCGAAGTAAGCATGACGGAAAGTACAGAGTGGAATGATGATGAAATGCAGGTGCAAACGGATAACCTTTTGTACAAGCAGTTGGGTAAGGTGGATATTCCTGGCTTGCGTGCTGCGCTCAAGTATCACGATTGGAAATATTATGTTCAAGCCGAGCCCAGTATATCAGATATCGAGTATGACAAGTTGTTCAAAGCCTTAAAAGATTTAGAAGCGGAGTATCCGGAATTAGTGACTCCTGATTCGCCAACTCAGCGAGTGGCCCAAGTGCTTACCTCAGATTTTCAAACCGTCGAACATACAGTACCGATGCTCTCTTTGAGTAATTCTTATAACGCCGATGACTTGTTTGCGTTTGATGAATCAGTCAAAAAATTGAGTAATAGATCGGATATTCAGTATGCTGTAGAACCCAAGTATGATGGGGCGAGTATCGCGTTGATTTATGAAAATGACATGCTCACACGAGCAGCCACCAGAGGGAATGGAACAGAGGGAGAGGAAATCACGGGTAATGCCAAAAGGATTAAAAACATCCCTTTGCAAGCGGATTTTTCAAAGTATGGTATAAGCAAAATCGAGTTGCGCGGGGAGGTAGTCATCGAATTAGGTGTTTTTGACCGCATGAATGAAGCGCGAGAAACGGAGGGCTTAAAGGTTTTTCAAAATTCTCGAAATACTGCTTCAGGCTCTTTAAGAATGAAGGATCCAGAAGAAGTGTCCAAACGAAACTTAGAGGCCTTTATCTATCAAATTGGTTATGCTGCTGATGCGCACGGTAATGAATTGCTTGGCGAGAAGTTGCTTTCTCACTTTGAAAATATAGATATGCTGCATGCTTTGGGTTTCCAAACACCGCAAGAAGAGAAGACCTTGGTTTCGAGTATTGAAGAAGTGAGCGAGTTTGTCAAAGAATGGGAGGAAAAGCGCGATGGCTACAATTACGAAATAGACGGTATGGTAGTCAAGGTGAATGACTTGCGCTTGCAAAATTCACTGGGTTTTACTGCTCATCATCCTCGTTGGGCGATTGCTTTCAAATTTAAAGCTAGACAAGCAACAACTCAACTCTTGAATATCGAGTATCAAGTGGGTAGGACGGGCGCTGTGACTCCTGTTGCAAAACTTGATCCTGTTAGATTAGCAGGAGTAACAGTTTCATCCGTTTCCTTGCATAATGCAGATTTCATTCATGAGAAAGATATTCACCTTGGCGATTATGTTAAAGTAGAACGAGCCGGTGATGTGATTCCTTATATCGCCAGTGTTGATTTAACTAGGAGAGATAAGGTAGAAGCGGTTGTTTTTCCAACGGAGTGTCCTTCGTGTGCTGCTCAGCTCGTTCGACCGGAAGTAGAAGCTGTTTGGCGTTGTGAAAATGCCGAGTGTCCTGCTCAGGCCGAGGAACGTATGATTCACTTTGTTTCGAAAGGCGCTATGGACATTGAAGGACTCGGTAAGGATATTGTTAAACGATTCATGACAGAAGGGATTGTAAGCAAAATTGAAGACATCTATCGTTTGGATTATGAGGCTATTTTATCCTTAGAAGGTTGGAAGGATAAGTCAGTGGAGAACCTTCGAAGTGGCGTTGAAAAATCTAAATCTCAACCGCTTTGGCGTTTATTAGTTGCCTTGGGAATTCGACATGTGGGCAGTGCCACAGCTAAAATGCTGGAAAAGCAAATTCAACGTATCGATGATTTGGTAAGTTGGAATGCTGATAGTCTGGCTGAATTAGAAGATGTCGGTCCTAAAGTAGCTGAAAGTATTTTGAGTTTCTTTCACAACGAGGAGAATCAGGCATTGATAAAGAGTTTGGAAGAGTTAGGCGTTAAAGTAGAAAAGACAGAAGAAGATAGTGCCCTAAAAAGTAATAAACTTGAAGGGCTTACTTTCTTGTTTACTGGATCCTTAAGTCGTTTTTCCCGAGATAAGGCGAAAGAATTAGTAGAAGAGAATGGAGGGAAAAATATAAGTGGAGTTAGTGCTAAGCTTAATTATTTAGTAGCAGGTGAAAAAGCGGGATCGAAATTAACTAAGGCCGAAAAATTAGGTATTCCAGTTATCAGCGAAGATGAGTTCTTGGGGATGATAGATTAGGAATTATCTCTTGCGAAGGACACTCTAATTTTGAATGACTGAATTTCGAATAAAAGAATGACTTCATTTAAGAATATGCTCATTCGTCATTACAATATCTTCGCGTTTTTCCGCCTTAGCGAGAATATTCAGTCATTCAAAACTCAATTATTCAAAATTGTACCCGCGTCTTTGCGCCTTTGTGAGAAGATTCTATCATTCAGTTATTCAATCATTCAACATCCCCCAGACACCAGTTCCGCGCATTCACAAAAGCTTCTAACCACGGACTTACTTCATCTTTCCGCCCTTCCGTATAATTCGCCCAATTCCATTGGAATATCGAACGTTCAATATGAGGCATCATGACCAAGTGTCTACCCGTATTATCGCATAGCATGGCTGTATTATAGTCTGACCCATTTGGATTGGCTGGGTATCCTTCATAACCGTATTTCGCAACAATATTGTATTCGCTTTCGGACTTAGGCAAGCTAAACTTACCCTCTCCATGTGAAATCCAAACGCCAAGTGTCGACCCTGCTAAACTGCTCAGCATGACCGATTGGTTTTTTTCTATTTTCACCGATGTGAAATTGCTTTCGTGTTTGTGACTATCGTTATGCAACATCCTTGGTTTTTCATCATGGTCAGGATTAATTAAGCCCAACTCAACGAATAATTGGCAACCATTACAAATACCTACACTTAAGGTATCTTCTCGAGCAAAGAAATTCTTCAAAGCCTTGTTCGCTTTCTCATTGTATAAGAAAGAACCAGCCCAACCCTTGGCACTTCCAAGAACATCTGAGTTGGAGAATCCGCCAACTGCACCAATGAACTGCACATCTTCCAGGTTTTCACGTCCAGAAACCAAGTCTGTCATATGAATATCCTTTACATCAAAGCCCGCTAAAAACATGGCATGGGCCATTTCCCTCTCTGAGTTACTCCCTTTTTCTCGGATAATAGCCGCCTTAGGACGAGTTCTTGTCCATGGAGTAATCTTTCCGGTAAAATGCGTAGGGAAATTAAAGCGCAAGCCTTGATTTTTATAATTATTGAAACGCGCCGTCGCTTGCTCTTTCCCACTTTGATGTATGTCAAACAAGTAGGATGTCTTGTACCAAGTATCTCGTAGTGTTGGGATGTCGAACAACTCCATTTTACCATTCAACGTTATCCTAACCGAGTTCCCCTCAACGACCTTTCCTATCTTGTAAACTTCAATTCCATTTTCTTCCAATTCCTTGGCCACTTCATCTGCAGCCTGAAAAACCAGTGCAATATTCTCAGCAAACAATACTTTCGACCAATCCTTTTCGCCTAAATTGCTTAAATCGAGCTCCATACCAACAGCATTCTGAGCAAAACACATTTCCAGCAATGTGGTAATTAATCCACCACTGCCCACATCATGTCCTGCATCTATTTTCCCTTCTTTAATTAAAGATTGGATGGCATTGAATGTCTTTTTAAAATTGGCTGCGTCTTTAACATCGGGTACTTCCTTCCCCACTTGATGTAGAACTTGAGCAAAACTGGATCCGCCTAAAGCGTATTCGCTGGAAGACAAGTTGATGTAGTAAACAGGCTTTCCATTATTCTTTGCAACAGGCTCGATTACTTTGCTGATTTCCGAACAATGTCCCACACTGGAAATAATAACTGTCCCCGGAGAAACTACTTCCTCATTCGGATAACGTTGCTTCATCGATAGCGAATCTTTTCCGGTTGGAATATTAATGCCCAATTCAATGGCAAATTGAGCGCACGCCTCCACTGCATCGTACAAGCGTGCATCTTCCCCTGGATTGTTACATGGCCACATCCAGTTGGCCGACAATGAAACTCCGGCTAAACCATCTTGGATAGGCGCCCAGATCAGGTTAGATAAGGCTTCACCAATACTATTTCTACTTCCTGCTTGTGGATTTACCAAACCACTAATTGGCGAGTGACCAATAGAAGTGGCTATTCCATCCTTGCCCTTATAATCTAATGCGCTTACGGCTACATTATTCAACGGTAACTGCAAGGGACCTACGCATTGCTGTTTGGCTACTTTGCCTCCAACACATCGGTCTACTTTGTTGGTCAACCAATCTTTACAAGCCACAGCTTCGAGTTGTAAAACCTGCGCGAGGTATTCGTGGATTTTCTCTTGATGGTAGTTGAGTTCAGTATAATTGGCTTCAACCCGCGTATCACTCATGATGGTTTTCGGTGAGCTACCAAACATATCGCCGAGATTGAGGTCCATGGGTTTCGTTCCTTTTGCGCTTGATTCAAAGGTGAAACGCATATTATTCGTCACTTTACCTACCGTGCACATCGGCGCGCGCTCTCTTTCTGAAATAGTTTGAAGCCTTGCTAAGTGTTTGTCATCGATGACCAAGCCCATTCGTTCTTGACTCTCATTACCTATGATTTCCTTGGCTGACAAGGTCGGATCACCTACAGGCAATTTATCCAGATCAATATGTCCGCCTGTATCTTCGACCAACTCGCTTAAACAGTTTAAATGACCTCCAGCACCATGGTCATGAATAGAAACAATAGGATTCTCGTCGCTTTCTACCAAAGCACGTATGGCATTAGCTGCTCTCTTTTGCATTTCAGGATTTGAACGCTGAATCGCATTAAGCTCGATTGTACTGCCGAATGCTCCAGTATTTGCTGAGGATACAGCCGCACCACCCATACCAATGCGGTAATTGTCCCCCCCGAGAATAACGATGTTGTCGCCTTCCTTTGGCGTTTTCTTTTGAGCCCCTTCGGCCTTGCCGTATCCTATGCCACCAGCCAACATGATTACTTTATCATAGGCCGTTGTTCTCTTGTCTTGTTGGTATTCGAAAGTTAAGACCGAACCGCCAATCAAAGGCTGACCAAATTTATTGCCAAAATCTGAAGCTCCGTTCGATGCTTTGATCAAAATGTCTAATGGGTTTTGGTACAACCATTTTCTAGCTGCTACACCTTGTTCCCATGCTCTATTTTCTTCCAAACGTGAATACGAAGTCATATAAACTGCCGTGCCAGCTGAAGGCAAAGATCCTGTTCCTCCCGCTAGGCGGTCACGAATTTCTCCTCCAGATCCCGTTGCTGCTCCGTTAAATGGTTCTACAGTAGTCGGGAAGTTGTGCGTTTCTGCCTTCAATGAAATAACAGATTGAAAAGGACTTTCAGCATAGTTACTTGCCTTTTCCGAGATCAAAGGTGCAAACTGTGTTACTCGCGGACCTTTTACAAAGGCTACATTGTCTTTGTAGGCTGAAACGATGCCATTGGGATTTTGAGCTGAAGTTTCTTTAATCATTTTGAAGAGCGATTTTTCCTGCTCCTTGCCATCTATTACAAAGGTCCCATTGAAAATTTTATGCCGACAATGCTCGGAATTTACTTGTGAAAATCCGAAAACTTCAGAATCGGTTAATTTTCTGCCAATTCGTATAGCCAATTCTTCAAGGTATTTCACTTCTTCATCACTCAAGGCTAAGCCTTCACTTTGATTATATGCAGTAATATCCTCAACAGACATTATGGCTTCGGGTTCAATGTCGATATGATACATATCTTGATTAAGCTGACTAAAGCACTGCGTAAGCATGGGATCGAAATCCTTGAATGTATTTGGCTTTAAAAGATACTCTTCAATGCGCTTAATACCTCCTATACCCATGTTTTGGGTAATTTCTACAGCATTTGTTGACCAGGGACTAATCATTGCCGCACGAGGGCCAAGTAGCTGCAATTCTGCTGGAGGCGTGTAGCTCTCAGCTAGCACTTTTTTGGCATTTCCAAATAGCCAAGACAGCTTGTCAATCGTTGCCTGATCCAGCGATTTATTGCTTTCAACGGTGTAAACAACTTGATTGGCTCGATTGAAAAAATGAATCATGAATAAATGGCTTTAAAATGCGTCAAATTTACTTTGTTTTTTCGAAAGCGACTAAGCGTTTTATGAACAGCTTGCACACGCTAAAATTCAATTCGGCTTTTAAGTCATTTTTTGCATATCCCTTTGTTTTTTTAAAAAAACTCTACCTTAGTTGCTAATCAGTTTCAAAGTCGATGATAAACCGAAAAAATATTTTCCTTGCGGTGTTTTTGTTCTTATTACTTAGTTCGTGTGAAAGAGATCCGTTAGAGCGATTCAGTGTGGTTTATGAGGTCGAATTTGTGGGCACATGGAATGCTACATCGCATCCCACTGATTTTCCAATTGACCCTCATTTTTCACCCTTTGTTGTGGTGTCGCACCTGCCTAATTCGAGGTTGTTTATTGAAGGGCTCAATGCTAGTGAAGGCTTAAAGCAAGTAGCAGAGACAGGCAGCACCTCAACTTTAGAAGAAGAATTACAATTCTTTATCAATACAGGTGAAGGTTTGGATGTTGCTGTCGGTGATCGTTTAGATAGTCCAGGCTCAAGTACCAAAATTCAATTGGGTATGCGCGAGGGATATAGTTCGGTTACCGCATTGAGTATGGTGGCGCCAAGCCCCGATTGGTTTGTAGCCACAACAACCAATTTGTTGGATCCAACAGATGGATTGTGGTATGATCAGGTAACTTCGTATGTGATTACCTACGATGCGGGAACGGATAGTGGATTGAGTTTTACTTCACCAGATAGTGTGACAACCCCAGTTGACCCTATTGGCTATTTGGATGAAGGACCGCTAACTGAAGGACAAGATACTGTGGTTAATATGGGCTACTTTGTTTTCACCCGAATCAAATAATCTAGTGCTGTTCAGCTATATCCAAATGCCATTACTTAGTCGATGCTTAATACTTCCCCTGCAATCCTTTTTAGTCGTGCACGATTGCATGCCAATGGCTATTGAAAGCAGTAAAATCAATATTTGAATAGCTTTTTTCTTGTTCATGATGTATAACTAACGTTCGAGGTGGGAAAAAACTTGTATACTTTCTTAATTTTATAGCTTCTATGCAAACCTTGAGTCAGCAACAATACATCGATGGAATCAAAGATGGGAATACCATTGTTTTGAGCAGGGCTATTACCCTATTGGAAAGTACTCGCTCAGATCACCAAACTATAGCGCGGGAGGTTTTAGAGGAATTGCTTCCTTTAACTGGTCGCTCTAAGCGCCTAGGCGTAACGGGTGTTCCTGGTGTTGGTAAAAGTACTTTCATTGAGGCAATAGGAGAGTTGTTGATTGAGGACGATAAAAAACTAGCAGTTTTAGCCGTTGATCCGAGTAGCCAATTGAGTAAGGGAAGTATTCTTGGCGACAAAACCCGAATGGAAAAGTTGTCTGCACATCCTAGTGTATTTATTCGACCTACGGCTGCAGGTGATGCATTGGGAGGAGTAGGCCGGCGTACGCGTGAGACTATATTGCTTTGCGAAGCGGCTGGTTTTGATTATGTGCTTGTTGAAACTGTTGGCGTTGGGCAAAGTGAAATCGCTGTGCATTCGATGGTTGATTGTTTTCTACTCCTTCTGCTTTCCGGAGCTGGAGATGAGTTACAAGGCATTAAGCGTGGTATTATGGAAATGGCTGATATCATTGCTATCAATAAAGCTTTTATCAACTCTGAGTTGAAACCACAGGCAAAGCAGGCCATGCAAGAGCTTCGAAATGCCTTGCATTACTTTCCCGAAAAAGACAACTCGTGGCTAACAAAAGTATGTGCTACAGACTCGCTTGAAGGCGAAGGTGTCCAAAAGATGGTAGAGACGCTTGACAGCTTTTTTAATCATCAGCGCTTGAAAGGCTACAACCTAGAACGAAGAAAAAAGCAGGATTTATTTTGGTTTCACGAGACTATTCGCAGTCGCTTGTTGAGTAAGTTTTATCAGGATGATGAAAAGCAAAAAGAAATCGCTCAAATGGTTGCTGCGATTGAGGCGGGAAGAATATCCTCTTTCAAGGCTGCTGATGCCTTGTTTGAGAAGGAATAATAAATATTTAGGCAAATTTCTCAATTCAAAGGAAAACACTTACCTTTGAGGCGTAATAAAGGGAAAGAGGGGGCGTTAGTCCCCTCTTTTTATTGTTAGCATGATGGAAATATTAAAGAAAAACATTGAAGAATTAATCACAGCTAAGCTGGGGGATATGAATTTGTTTTTAGTTGATGTAGTCATTGGGGCTAATTATAAGATTCAGGTGTTTGCAGATGGTATACCTTCGATTACCATAAAGCAATGCACGGAGTTGAGCAGGTTTTTGGAAAGTTATCTCGATGAAGAGGCTAGCGTTCCAGAAAAATATACGCTAGAGGTTTCCTCGCCAGGGATGACGAATCCTTTACGGGTTAATCAACAGTATAAAAAAAGAATAGGTAGTACTTTGAAGATTACCTTAAACAACGGAGACCAGGTCGCAATGATTCTGAAGGACGTGGATAATGATACTTTATTCGGTTTGCGAACCAAGATAGAAGAGAAGAAAACAAAAAAACCAATAAAAAAAATTAATGAAGAAGATCTTGAGTCTATTTCGATTGACTTAAGTGATATCAAACAAGCATTGTTGCATTTTAACTTTTAATCGATAAAAAATGAATAGTATAGAGCTAATCGACTCCTTTGCCGAGTTTAAGGATTTTAAGAATATTGATCGTCCTACGATGATGAAAGTTCTTGAAGATGTTTTTAAAACACTTCTTAGAAAGAAGTATGGTAACGCAGATAATTTTGATGTTATCGTAAATACAGATAAAGGAGATTTAGAAATTTGGAGAACAAGAGAGATTGTTGAAGATGGAGAGGTAGAAGATGAATTAACTCAAATTTCAATCACCGACGCTTTGGCCGTTGATGAAGATTACGAGATTGGAGAAGATTGTTATGAGCAAGTGGTTATTGAAGACTTTGGCCGCAGAGCGGTGCTAGCTGCTCGTCAAACGCTAATCTCTAGAATTTTAGAGTTGGAGAAAGATGAGGTTTACAAAAAGTATAAAGACCGCGTAGGGGATATTATCACTGCAGAGGTGTATCAGGTTTGGAAAAAAGAAATTTTACTCATCGACGATGAGGGCAATGAGTTGATTTTGCCGAAGTCTGAGCAAATTCGTTCAGATTATTTCAAGAAGGGAGAAACCATCAAAGCCGTAGTGAAAAAGGTAGAATTGAAAAATAACAACCCTTTTGTTATTCTTTCTCGAACGGATAATGCTTTCTTAGCAAAATTACTTGAATTGGAAGTGCCCGAAATTTTTGATGGTTTAATCACTATTAAGAAAATTGTTCGTGAGCCAGGAGAAAAAGCTAAAGTAGCTGTAGAGTCATACGATGACCGTATAGATCCTGTAGGAGCTTGTGTAGGTATGAAAGGTAGTCGTATCCACGGCATTGTGCGCGAATTGAAAAATGAGAATATCGACATCTTGAATTTTACCGACAATCTAAAGTTAATGACGCAAAGAGCTTTGTCGCCAGCGAAAATTGAGTCGATGGAGGTGGATGAAGAAAACAAGTCAATCGCTGTCTATTTGAAGCCAGATCAAGTCTCTTTAGCTATTGGTAAGAGAGGAATGAATATCAAACTTGCTGGTCGCATGGTGGGCTATGAAATTGAAGTATTCAGAGATACGGATGATGATGAAGTAGACATTGATATTGAAGAGTTTGCTGATGAAATTGATGGCTGGATAATCGATGAATTGAAAAAAATTGGTTGCGATACGGCCAAAAGTGTTTTAGAATTAAGTGAAAGCGAAGTGATTCGAAGAACTGACCTTGAAGATGAAACAGTGAAGGAGATTTTTGAAATCTTAAAAGCAGAATTCGAAGAAGGTGAGTAAGCTAAGTTTTAGCCTCATCGAAAACCATAATATGCCTTCGGGCAAAAAACAAAACATAAATAATTTATGTCGGAATTTAAACCAAAAAGATTAATTGCTGCCGCGAAAACCTTGAATGTGGGCACCGGTACAATCATCGACTTCTTGCGTAATAAAGGCTTCGAAGTAGAAGATAAGCCTACCACAAAACTCGATGAGGACATGTTTATGGCCTTGTTGAAAGAGTTTGGTGATGCCAAATCGCAGAAAGAGATGGCTGACAATATCCAATTGGGCAATAAGAATAAGAATATCAAACTAGAGCTTACCGAAGACGGTAAAACCCAAAAGGTTGAGGTTAAGGATGAAGAGCTGGAACGTGCAAAAGTTGAGCTAACAGGTCCTAAAGTGGTCGGTTCGGTAGATTTAGATAAAAAGCCTGCCGCCAAAGAGGAAAAGGTAAACGAAGAATCCGCGAAACCAAAGCAAAAAGAGGAGCCTGAAGTTGTAAGAGCTGAAACGCCTAAATTATCAGGACCTAAAGTTGTAGGTGCGATTGGTGACCAAAAAGAGGAGCCAAAAGAACAAATGCCTGCATCGGAGCAAACTTCCGAGAAGCCGAAGGAAGTAGAAAAACAGGATTTCATTGAAACGAAGCGGGTTGAGTTAAAAGGGACAAAGGTTCTTGGAAAGATTACGCTCGAAGAGAAGAAGCCAAAGGAAAATGCGGATAGCAGTGATGAGAAGAGAAAAAGAAAGCGTTTTAAAAAGAGCGCTAAAATAGATCCGAAAAGTGCTCGCCAGGACAAGAGTAAGCAACAAAAGCCTGAAGAAAGAGTCGTAAGTGAAAAGGAAATAGAAGAAAAGCTAAAGGCCACCATGGCGAAACTTCAAGCGGCCACTTCTGGAAAGAGCAATCGTTCGAAATTGCGCCGTGCCAAAAGACAGGGAATACAGGAGGCTGAGGAACTTCGTGCAGAAGAGCAAAGCGCTGAAGATAAAAAAATCAAGGTGACAGAGTTTATCACTGTAAGTGATATAGCCACGATGTTGGATGTTAAGCCTACTGAAATTATTACCAAGTGTTTTACTTTGGGTGTAATGGTTTCTATTAATCAACGTTTGGATGCGGAAATTATCGAATTGATAGCCGATGAGTATGGTTATGAAACTGAGTTTATTTCAGCCGCTGATACGGAAGATTTTGTCGAAGAAGTGGACGCGGAGGAGGATTTAGTATCACGAGCACCAGTTGTTACAATAATGGGGCACGTGGATCACGGTAAAACATCCTTATTGGATTATATTCGAAAGGCCAACGTAGCAGATAAAGAAGCTGGAGGTATCACGCAGCATATTGGTGCGTATGAGGTGGATATGGGAAAAGGAAAAATTACTTTCCTCGATACCCCAGGTCACGAAGCATTTACCGCTATGCGTGCAAGAGGTGCGAAGTTAACGGATATAGCTGTAATTGTAATTGCCGCTGATGATGACATTATGCCACAAACGAAAGAAGCGATAAGTCACGCACAATCAGCGGGCGTACCAATGATATTTGCCATTAACAAAATCGATAAGCCAGGAGCTAATCCTGACAATATCAAAAGCCAACTTTCTTCAATGAATTTAGTAATTGAGGAATGGGGCGGTAAGTATCAGTCACAAGATTTGTCTGCGAAAACAGGTGAAAATGTGGATTCGTTATTAGAGAAGATATTGCTAGAAGCCGAATTGCTCGACCTAAAAGCAAATCCGGAGAAAGCTGCTACAGGAGCGGTTATTGAGGCTTCACTAGACAAGGGAAGAGGCTATGTGGCCACTTTACTTGTAGATGGAGGAACACTAGAGGTGGGTAACTTTCTAGTAGCTGGTTCTAATTCGGGTAAAGTAAAGGCCATGTTTAATCACAAAGGTGAAAAAGTTACTGCAGTTGGTCCTGCTCAACCAGTTCAAATTCTTGGTTTAGATGGAGCCCCTGCAGCAGGTGAGCGTTTCAAAGTTTTTGCGACTGAACAAGAAGGAAAAGCTATGGCATCCAAGAGAAGTCAACTCGAAAGAGAGCATGGTTTGCGTACGCAGAAGCATATTACGCTAGACGAGATTGGTCGACGCTTAGCCTTGGGTACGTTTAAAGAATTGAACGTTATAATTAAAGGTGATGTGGATGGTTCTATCGAAGCGTTGTCTGATTCATTACAAAAACTTTCTACGGATGAAATTCAGGTAAATATCTTACATAAAGGTGTTGGAGCAATTTCAGAGTCTGACATTATGTTGGCATCGGCATCAGACGCGATTATTATTGGATTCCAGGTTCGTCCTACACCACAAGCAAGAAACGTTGCAGAACAAGAAGGTGTTGAGATTCGTTTGTACTCCGTTATTTACAAAGCAATTGAAGAACTAACAGCGGCCATGGAGGGAATGCTTGAGCCTACCATTGAAGAGAAAATTACCGCCAACTTGGATGTTCAGGAGGTATTTAAGATTACGAAGGTCGGAACTGTTGCAGGGTGTATCGTAACGGAAGGTAAGATTAAGCGAGAACATCTTGTTCGTGTGATTCGAGATGGTATTGTACAGCATTCAGGCCAGTTGGCTTCATTGAAGCGCTTTAAAGACGACGTTAAAGAGGTTGTTTCTGGTCAAGATTGTGGTCTACACATCAAGAACTTCAACGATCTTAAAGCGGGTGATGTTATTGAGGCGTACACGGAGATTGAGATCCAAAGAACTCTCTAACCTTAAACGAAATATAAGAAGTCTTCATTTTAGACGTTATAAGAAACCATGATTAGAAAGGCGCGTGTTGTAAAGAGTCTAAAAAACCTGGTATTCGTTTGCTTATTTTTCTTGCTTCAACAACAAGGAAATGCTCAAAATTTTGAAGTGGGTATGTGGGCAGGCGGAGCGAATTATTTTGGCGACTTAAACACCAATGCTAGTTTTGTCATGACTCGTCCTGCTGGCGGTGTTTTTCTGCGAAATAATTTCAATACCCGCTGGGTCTTAAAAAGTTCGGTTTCTTTCGGTCAGTTAGCTTTTGATGATAGGAAGTCTCCAAATAGTTTCAACCGGCAACGTAATTTGCATTTTCGATCAAATGTAGCAGAAATAGCTGCTATGCTGGAATTGAACTTCCTAGAGTTCAATAAGAAAAAAGAACAATACTGGTTTAGTCCTTATTTCACTATTGGTTTTGCAGCATTTTATTTTAATCCACAAGCACAGTATCAAGGAGACTGGTATTTCCTTCAACCACTGGGCACGGAAGGACAAAATGACCCGAGTTATTCGGGCGTCAAAAAATATCGTTTGGTTAACTTTGCTATTCCCATAGGTGGTGGTTTGAAATTTAGTGTTAACCGAAATTGGAATATCGGTGTTTTTGGTGACTTGCGTGTTACCTTCACTGATTATCTCGATGACGTCAGTGGAGTGTACGCTAGTCCACTATCTTTTCCTGAAGGTTCCACTGGATTGGGTTATGCTTTGAGTGACCGTTCTGGAGAGCTTGGTGAGGCTATAGGCGAACCAGGTAAGCAGAGGGGAAGCTCTGCAAAGAACGATTTTTACCTGTTCGCAGGAGTCTCAGTATCCTACACATTTTTTAGACTAAAATGTCCAACCCCGGGCGCAATAAGGTGAATTGTTTACCTTTGCACAGCAAGTGAAATATGATGAGCCTCAAAGATTCCATTAACCTAGAAAAATTGCCCAAGCATATTGCCGTTATAATGGACGGAAATGGACGTTGGGCTAAACAACAAGGGAAGAATCGAATATTTGGACACAAGAATGGTGTCAACGCAGTTAGGGAAGTTAGTGAAGCTTGTGCTGAATTAGGTGTTAAGTATTTGACATTGTATGCATTTTCTTCAGAAAACTGGAATAGGCCTAAGCTAGAGGTTTCTGCTTTAATGGAGTTATTAGTTCGAACTATCGGTAGTGAAACTAAAACCCTTATGAAAAACAACATACGATTGAAAACTATAGGTTCAATTGATACGCTTCCTTCTAGAGCACAAGAACAGCTCAACAGCGTGAAAGAGGAAACGAAAAACAATACTAGACTAACCCTAACGCTTGCCCTGAGTTATGGAGGACGTGCGGAAATAGTAGATGCTTGCAAGAAAATTGCTAGCCAAGTTAAAAAAGGTGAAATAAGCGAGCAGGATATTACTGCGAGCACGATTAATCGGCATCTTTACGATCCCGAAATTCCAGACCCCGAATTGATGATAAGAACAAGCGGCGAATATCGTATAAGTAATTTCTTGCTTTGGCAATCAGCCTATACGGAGTTCTACTTCACGGAAGAGTTTTGGCCAGATTTTAACAAAGAATCTATGTATCAAGCAATACTCGCTTTTCAATCAAGAGAGAGAAGGTTCGGAAAAACAAGTGAACAAATAAAGTCGGTGTAAAAACAAAGAATGAAAATGTTAAAACAGTTTGTACTTATTGTATCCTTGCTTTGCTTGTCCAGTCTTTCTTTAGCGCAGGACCTTGACTATAATGCCCCTCAGGAATATGAAATAGGCGGTATTCGTGTTGAAGGAACAGAATTCTTGGATAAAAAGGTCTTGGTTTCATTGTCTGGTATGCGCGTTGGAGATATCATTACAATCCCTGGACAAGAGATCTCATCAGCTGTTAAAAATCTTTGGGAGCAGCGATTATTCACCGATGTATCTATAGAGATCGAAAAAACCCTGGGTAGTACGGTTTTCTTAATTATCAATCTTGAAGAGTTGCCTCGACTCTCGAAGTACTCCATTACCGGAGTCAAGAATGGAGAAGTTGAAGAACTTAGAAAAAAAATCAACCTGCGCTCCGGAAGTATTTTCACTGAAAGTGATCGACTGGCTGTGATTAATAAAATTCAGAGCTTTTATATTGAAAAAGGCTTTTACAATGCTACGGCTACAATAAGTCAAAGTATTGATGAGGTAATAGACAATAGTGTTACCGTAGACATTGTTATAGATAAAGGTTCCAAAGTAAAAATTGACCACATAGATATCCTAGGTAATGAAGCTTTCGGCGAAAAGAAGCTGGAAAAGCAAATGAAAGGCACCAAGGAAAAGGTGAAGTTTGAAATTGTAGAATTACTCAAGGTAAAGAAAAATAAGAAGCAAGAAGAGGATTTGAATTTCTTCAAAACGCTTGCGAATTTGTCTGTATCCAAGGCCATTAATTATGGAGATGATTTTGTGAATCTCAACATTTTCAAAACTTCCAAATTCATAGAAAAGGATTACGAAGATGACAAGAAGAATATTGTCGCTTTTTATAAAGAAAAAGGATATCGTGATGCCAAAATCGTTTTCGATGAAGTAACTTTCGATGAAGATGGCGAAGCCAACATTAACCTTTTAATAAAGGAAGGAAATCTTTATTACTTCCGTGACATTGAATTTTCGGGAAATACGAAGTACTCGGATTCGCTCTTGGCCTACATTGTTAATATTGAGAAAGGGACGGTATATAGCCAAATGACCTTAGAGGAGAAATTATACATGAGTCAGAATGGCGGCGATGTAAGCTCCATATATATGGATGATGGATATCTCTTTTTTAACATTACACCAGTAGAAAAAAGAATTGAAGGCGATTCAGTCGATTTGGAACTCAAGATTTATGAAGGACCGCAAGCTATTATTAATGAGGTTCGCATTTTTGGTAACACGAAGACCAATGAAAAGGTTATCCGTCGAGAATTGTATGTCTTGCCAGGAGATAAGTTTTCGCGTTCTAATTTGATTCGTTCACAACGACAAATAGCCAATTTAGGCTATTTTGATCCAGAGCAAATGGAAATTATTCCAATCCCAAATCCCGAGAACGGAACTGTGGATATAGAGATCCGTGTGGTTGAAAAACCTTCAGATCAATTGGAGTTATCACTCGGTTGGGGAGGTAGAGGTGCCGGGTTGGTTGGTACCTTGGGGGTACAGTTTACCAACTTCTCTTTGAAAAACATAGTTGACAAAAATGCTTGGTCGCCATTGCCTTCGGGTGATGGACAAAACTTAACTGTTCGTGCCCAGTTGAATGGTAAGCAGTTTCAATCATACAACATGTCGTTTACTGAGCCGTGGCTCGGTGGTAAAAAACCCAATTCTTTTACGGTTAGCTTCTTTCGTCAGCGCTTTAATTTATTAGATGGAACCAATAACTTCACGGGCGATGTAATCGGTAAGCAAATCACTACAGGTGGTAGTGTAGGAATTGGAACCCGTTTAAAGTGGCCTGATGATTTCTTTACTATTCGCAGTTCGATTAATGTAAGTCGTTACAGTCTGGATAATTTCACCTTATTTGCTAACTTTCCTTTTACCTCAGGTAGTGCCACAGATTTAAACTTGTCAACTACCTTAGCTAGAAACTCAATAGACAATCCACTCTTTCCACGTAATGGTTCTACCTTTTCTTTGCAATTGGATGTCACTTTGCCTTACAGCAAATTATTTAAAGGAAGAAGAGATATTGACTATGCGAGTAGCGAAACTTCAGCTTCTGAAAAGTATAAACTGATTGAGTATCATAAATGGCGTTTTAACGCAGATTGGTACACGCCTATAGTTGGGAATTTAGTTTTTCATGCCTCGGCAAAGTTGGGGTTCTTGGGTACGTTTAATAAAGATTTGGGTGTTACACCATTCGAGAGATATCAACTAGGTGGTCAAGGATTCAACCAGTTTACCATTTTGGGTACTGACATTATTGGTATGCGTGGTTACGACGTTATAACGCCAGACGAAGGATCTCCGATTATGAATAAATATAGTTTTGAGCTGCGTTATCCATTCAGTTTGAATCCAAGTGCCACGGTTTATGCGGTCGGTTTCTTCGAAGCGGGTAATTTCTGGAATAATATCCAGGACTATAAACCGTATGAATTACGTCGAGCTTTTGGAGCTGGCCTACGAGTATTTTTACCGATGTTCGGACTGCTTGGATTTGATTATGGCATAGGCTTTGATGATAATGATGTAAATGCCATTACGGGGAATAATTTGTTCTCTAAATATGGCCAGTTTAGAATTATATTAGGTTTTGAACCAGAATAGTAAAAAATTAAAGTCATGAAAAAGATATTATTAACCATTGTACTTTTTGCAGGGATTGCATGGAGTGCTCAAGCACAAAGATTTTGTATTGTAGATATGGATTATATTCTAAGTAAAATTCCAGAATATGAGCAAGCACAAGAGCAAGTGAACACTTTAGCTGCTACATGGAAATCAGATATTGATTTACAATTCCAAAATGTAGAAAAGGCTTATCAAAAGTTTCAAGCTGAGCAGGTATTGATGACTGAACAGATGAAACAACAAAAGATAGACGAAATTGAGGCCCTAGAACGAGCGGCGAAAGAGATGCAAAAAGAGAAGTTTGGTCCAGATGGAGAACTATTTAAAAAGCGTCAGGAGTTAATCAAACCTATCCAAGACAGGATTTACGAAAAGATTGAACTGTATGCCAAAGACAAGAGTTATGAAGCCATCTTTGACAAAGCCTCATCAGGTATGGGAATCTTGTTTTTTGGTGATCGATTAGATAAAAGCGAAGATATCTTAAGGTCTTTGGGTTACTAATTAAGATAAATTAAATTCTTCTCTAGTTAAAAAATTATATTTTTGCCAAACATTTTAAAAAAAACTAAATGAATAAATTATTGAAATCCTTAAGCATAGCGGTGTTATCGCTTATTGCAATTAGCGCAACCGCTCAGCAGAAATTTGGACACGTTGATACAGAGGCTTTATTTTACGCTATGCCAGAAGTGAAAACCGTTCAAACACAATTGCAAGCGAAAAGCAAGGAATACGAAACGCAGTTAAAAAATTTATACAGCCAATACGACGCGATCGTTACAGATATTGAAACAAATGGTGCAACATACATGCAAGCCGTATTGGAGAAGAAGTATAAAGATGCATATGATTTAGAGGAACGTATTGTTGCTTTGGAAGAAAAAGCACAAGATGAATTGGTGAAATTGGAAGCCAAGCTGTTTCAACCTGTTGAGTTAAAAGCATACGAAGCTATTCAAGCAGTTGCTCAAGAAAATGGTTATTCCTACGTAATCGACTCTTCACTTGGTGTATTTTTAGTATTGCCAGAAAGTGATGATTTAACTAATCTTGTAAAAACACATTTGGGTATTTATTAATGAATAATTATCCTATTGGCATATTTGATAGTGGTATTGGCGGCCTGACGGTCGCCAATGCTATTTCTAGAGCTATGCCCAATGAAAAATTAATTTATTTCGGCGATACCGCTCATCTTCCCTATGGCGAAAAATCGAAAGATTTAATTCGGGAATACTCAATTGGTATTAGCCAATTCCTTATTGAGGAAATGCAGTGCAAAGCCATTGTTGTGGCGTGTAATACAGCTTCGGCCGCTGCTTATGAACATCTTCGCGATTACTATAAAGGACGTTTCCCGATTATCAATGTTATTGACCCGATTATAGAATCTTTAGCAGGTAACAAAGATTTAAAGCGAATAGGTTTGATAGCGACGAATACCACCATCGAGTCTGGAGTTTATCAGGAAAAATTGGCGCGAAGAATTCCGTCTGCTGAAGTAAAGTCAATGGCAACGCCTATGCTTGTTCCTATGATCGAAGAAGGGTATGCGCATGATGATATTAGTCATGCATTGATAAACAATTACCTTAGTAATCCTCTACTACAGGATATTGATGCGCTGATATTGGGCTGTACCCATTATCCTATGATTAGAGATGAAATTAACGAGTATTATAAGGGGAAGGTAAGACTTATGGATTCGACAGATATCTTGGCATCCAAGCTTATGGATATATTGGAGAAAGAAGAAATGACGGCTATTGAAAGAACTGGGGAAAACAGATTTATGATTTCAGATAACAATCCGCATTTTGATAAGTCAGCAAGTCGATTTTTTAAGGAAAGTATTAACTTAGAATTTAGGAATATTTGGATATAAAGAAGAAGGAGATTGGATTATGATGAAGCGAATTTTTTCAATAGTTTTTTTAAGTGTTTTAAGTCAGCTACTAATAGCTCAAGGTATTGAGTTCTTTAGAGGGAGTTTTGAGGAGGCAAAAGCAGAAGCCAGGGCCCAGGGGAAACTGATTTTCATGGATGCTTATGCGGTATGGTGTGGTCCATGTAAAATGATGACAAACAATGTCTTTCCGCAAAAATCGGTCGGAGATTTTTTTAATGCCAATTTCATCAACATGAAAGTGGATATGGAAAAAGGGGAAGGGCTCTCACTACGCAAGCAATATGGCGTGTCCGCGTATCCTACTTTATTCTTAATTGATGGGGAAGGAAAAGTTGTTCAACAAATTAAGGGTGCGCGTGGAGCAGAAGCACTGATTGATTGGGCAAAACAAGCTGCCTTGCCAAATAAAAGTTTGTCCCAAAAACTCCAAGAAAAGTATGACGCAGGCGACCGTGAACCTTCGTTAATGCGCGATTTAATAAAAGTGAAGGAGGCGTACAATGAGGAGAATAAGGGACTTATCAATGAGTACCTCGGTAATCTTTCTGCAGAGGAAATAGTAGATTCGGAAAATATCAGCTTTGTTTTGGAGCTAACTAAGGATATTTATTCCTTGACCTTGCCTATACTTTACGAGTATAAAAATTATATCGATGATGTTAGAGGGGAAGGCACCTTTGAAGGGAAGTTGATTTCAATTGCTCAAAATTCCGGTAATCTAGCAGTCAAGCAAAAGGATAGGGCGCTTTTGGACGAAACCTTAACCTTTTTAAAAGAATATCAACCAGCCAACTATAAGGAAGTAAGCAGTGAACTTATAGTGAACTATTATGCTGCTTTGGAAGATTGGGTGAGTTATGCTAAAGCAGTTACCAAACATTTGAAGAAGTATAAAAAGGATGATGATAAGGCGTACCGTGATGTTGCTTGGAACTTTTATATGAAAATTGATGATGAAGGGGCATTGAAAAAAGCGGAGAAATGGATGCAGAAAAATATCAAGATAAATAACAGTTACGAGAATAATTTAACTCAGGCGTATTTGCTGTATAAACTAAAACAATATAGCGAGGCCGAAGACGCAGTGAATTACGCGTTGATTCTTGCAGGAGAAGAAAAGAAAACCAAGAATGCTCAGATTCTAAAAGACCAAATCTTGAAAATGCTCAAGAAGACAGAAATTGTTCAATAATTTCAAAATTATAGCCTGAAGGGAGTTCAGGAACATCCTTGTTTGCTTCAAGTTGCAGCTTAAGATGTTCTTGATGTTCTACGGTAAACCACCCTTTTTCTTTCATGGTTTTCGCTAAGTTTTCTTGTTCTATTTGGCCGGGAGTAGGAATTAGAATGGCTCGTTTTTTCAATTTTATCAGGTCAAGGAGGGAGGTGTATCCCGAACGACAAACTACGAATTCGCATGCGTTTATTTTCTCTTCAAGCTTTTCTTTGTCAGCCAAATCAATTATCTCTATTTCACCTGCTTCGATTGGGGCTAAATTTTGTCTGCCACGTATCAAACAATGCTTGCCAGGAAGCGTAGGAAGTAGATTTAACAACTTTTCTTCAAGCTTACTTCGCTGTGGTTCTGGCCCTGAGATAACACTTAAACTTTGATATGTTATATCTCTTTCCTGTTTGTTTAGTCGGGAGTCTATGCCTAAGTAATACACATTACTCCACGCTAAGGCAGACATTTTACCTGACAATGAATTTGGCGGAGAAAGATCTGGCACCCATAATTCCTTGAAGCGTTGGAGATATTTTTGATAACGCCAATTGACTATTTTTTCAAGCCATTTATTTTCTTCATATGGCAACTGAAGTTGATGAGATATTAGAGCTGATGGAAGTTGAGGATGGTAAAATCCATAACGATTATCACTAATAACATAATCCACATGATATTTTTCACAAAGTTTAAGGCACTCTTGGTGTTCTTTGCTTATCACATGAATAAATTTTGGAATTTGCTTGGCCAGATATAGCTTGAAAGTTTTACCTGTTTGGCTATATTCAGCACGATAGGATACTGTTTGGATAAATTCTATGGATTTAAATTCATCTTGCAGAAGGCACAATGCATCGCCATCACTTACAATTACTACGCGGTATTTTCTTTCCAGTAAATGTTGGATAATTGGTATTGAGCGAGTGGCGTGACCCAAACCCCAATTCAAAACAGCGTATAGAATAGTTTTTTGCAATGAATTTGTAAATTTAGGCGTTTGTACTTAGACTTGGCAAGTCTTAATTAAATTATAAATTTACGCACTATGAATAATTGGAAATTGATTGCACCTATTGTTTTTTTTAGCAGTTTGATGTTGGCTTGTAAAGGAAGTAAGTGTGATTGTCCCAGTTTTAAACCAAAAAGTGAGATAAATAAAGAGCATTTAAATCATGCTACTAACGCTATTTCTCAGGATGCTCTTTTTGCATTTCCTCAAGCATAAGATGTCTTTCAATCTTTAGCTTTTCTATTAAATTTTTATTGTTGGGTTCTCACTTCTCGCTTTGAATGCTTCAATGCAGGGAGGATAACTGGCACACGTAATCTCAGTTATGCGTATTTGGGTTTATTTATCTTAAAACTCCCAGTCAGTTTCTCCTGTATTATACTTTTCTCGTGTGTGAATCTTTGCTTTTTCTCTAGCGAGAATCAACTCAGCGATTCTTCGAGAAGCTAACTGAGGCCCTGAATTATCAATGGCCTTTTTGACTTTGGCCTCATTCACGTCAAGACGATAAAGAATGAGTAATAACTTTTCGAAATCATGATTAATTAACTCCTCAACGAGTTGCTCGATTAAGCCCAGTAATTCTTCTTCATTCTTTGTTTCCTCTACAAGCTCAGGTCGAAGCGATAATGTCTCTTCTATTTGTTTTCTTAATAATTCCACGGAATTCGGTAAATTTATCTTAGACTTCCTAAATCTATAGGACTTAGGAAGTCTAGAATTTTTTAACACCAAAGATAATACAGAATGAAAAAGTACGGATTTTTTATGCTCGCTATGGGCCTTTTGTTGGGTTTTATATTGCCTTCTTGCTCCGAGTTAGAGGATATTTTCCAAAATGATGAAACTGCCGCTGGTTTACGTGAGGCTTTATTAATTAGTACGGATACTACGGTTAATCAGGCCGGCGTATTGGACGGTTTTTATCAAAATGCAACAATTAAAATCTTATTTCCTGATGATGCGCAGTCTGCTCAAATATTGACTTACATCGATAACAATCCCATCTTAGGTGCTGCCTTAGAAGGCTTAACGGAAAACTTTGTTCAGCGAATGAATCGTGCGGCTGAACAGGCAACTCCTTTGGCTAAAGACATTTTTAAAGAAACCATTCGAAACATTACAATTAGCGATGCTATAGGTATCTTGAATGGTGGAGATTATGCAGCTACAGAATTTTTGGAAAACAATGCTCGCCCTGCTTTGTACAATGCTTACTTGCCGATTGTAGAGGATAAAATTGGTGAAGTCGGTGCGGACAATATCTGGTCTCAAGTTACTGGAACATACAACACCTTATCAGGAAATCAAGTGAATACGGACATTAATGACTACGTTACAAATAAAGCACTGGATGGTATTTTTCATTTGATTGGTGAGGAAGAACAGAAAATTAGAACAGATCCATTGCACCGCGTAACAGAGCTCTTACAACGTGTGTTTGGATAATTATTTTTAAAATTAAACACCTGTAATCTATGAAAAAACTTTTTTTAATAGTGTTGTTAGCCACATTTTTGTCCTCTTGTTCGAATGTGACAACTGGCTTCGAAATGATAGGCGAATTTACGGATAGCAATTATGTCAATGACTTCTCCATCGATAGTCGCTACTGGCCTTCGTTGGTGATGGTGATTCCAGAAAACACGGATTTCGAGGGTAAGAAATTAGAAGCGGTGGCGATATTCAACGATTATGGAATAATGAATGAACAAGATCCAGTTGGATACAATATTTCTCACTTTATTCAAAATGGTATTAACACGCAGCGAAAAACCATTTTCGCAATTGAAGATAATCCAGATGTATCGCTTTTTTTGGATGATGCTTGTGCGGAAAGCGTTGCCTATAGCATCTATGATGACAGCTTAGAGTTGTTTGAATTGTATATCCAGGAAATAGACGGTGGAAATAGACGTTTAGTAGCTAGTGGCGATGGAGATAAGCTCAACTCATATGCAAGTGTTGTAGGGGAAGAAATTTTCTGGACAGAAATTAAAGGCGATGAATTTTTCATATACAGAGAGTCTTTAGATGGTGATAAAGAGGAAGTGATATATTACCCCAATGCTTATGGCTTTTTACTGGAAAGCAATGGACCTTATATTTCTTTTTATGTAGAAGAGTTTGACGACGACTACAGCTTGCTCTCTAATGAGGTATTTATTTTTGATATCAATAGTAATGAAATAATCAAATCTTTTGACGTTTACAGTGATTTAGAGCTTATCTCTGGAAATTATGACGGGAAGGAAGTGTTCGTGACAGCCTATGATTATGCTTACGATGAGTACTTGTACGCACGTATGGATCGTGATGGTGAATTGGAGTATTTCTTAACTTCAGAAGACAACGACTTAACTTTCACCGGTTGTGGTTCCCGAGCCATGGGGATGAAAGCAATGGCTGGAGGCTATTCAGATTATTACGAAGCGGAGGTTTACAATTTCGAAACGGAAGAATCAGATTTCTTAGACGATTTACTAAATGCAGGCTTTTACAACGGTTATTTGTTTTATGTAGAATGTGCTATTAATAGTAATGGCTTGATAAATGACATTTCATTATATATTGAAAACGGGAAGTGATAAAAAGCTTTAATAAATAAAAAAACCCATTCCAAATTTGGAATGGGTTTTTTTGTTTGAGAATATCTAGCTTACTTAACTAATATGCTAGTGTTACTTAATCCTTTTTCTGTAGCAATTTCAATCATGTAGAAACCCGGAGTTATGCTGGAAACATCCACACTTGTTTTATTATTTCCATTCACTAAGTTTACTTCAGTTTCAAGACTTGCCTGACCTATTACGTTAATCAATCGGATAGTTGCTACTTCATTTCCGTCGTAGTCGAAGCTAATGTTCAACACTTCGTTTGCAGGTACCGGACTTACGCTAAAGTTTGCCAATTCGATTGTTTGAATGCTATTAGTATTATCAATGTCGATATCGCTTTCGAAACGAGGCAGGATTTGATAGCCTTCTGTACGAGGTGCTGTTGGATCGAATTGTGAACCAATTCCTGTCAGGTTGAAGGTTTCACCACCAGTTAAGATTGGCGCAAACAATTCAGCGCGATCTGCATCTACGCGAATGTCATAAGTGCCATTTGCATTAGAAGCACTAACATTGTATGATCCACCAGAAGTTTCCCATGCGCCCTGAAGTGTTAGACCTTCAATAGTAATTAACTCCGCTTCGTGGCTTTCATCCAAGGCTGTTGTAACTACTGTTGGTGTCCAAGGAGTAGCTGCTCCTAACGAAGTAACAGACGCAATTCTAATTCGTGTCACACCTGAACTTGCATAAATTTCGCCACTAACCTCAACAGAATCTCCAACTATTGGGTTAAAACTGATTGTCGAGTCTGTAGAGTAAGCCCAAATTCCACCTGTAGCATCTGCAAAACTAAACTCAGTACCAGCACTTTGTAGCTCACGGAAATCTGGACTGGTGATAATGCCTTTCAAGGTAACATCCGAGCCAAACAACAATGGTTCACCTGAAGTAGGATCTACTTCAGTAGCTTCTCCTACGGTTAAAGCTGGAGTTACAGTGGTACAAGTGTCAATGATATCTGTGAGGAATCTAGGAAGCAACTGATAATTGTCAAACAAAGGCGTATCGGTATCAAATTGCCCGGCAACACCAATTACATCGAATACACCACATGGAACATCCGTAGAGTTATATAAATCATCATAATCTCTATCGATGCGTACAATAAAGGTGTCATTTGTTAAGGTGTACACTGGCACATCAAATCCTGCACCACCAGCGGCATTCCAGTCTGCTGGATCAACCATTTGCAGGCCGTTAACTCGGATCAGCGATGATTCATTGCTTTCCATTGGCATGGTTGCTGCTGCTTCTACCACAGTAGCTCCACTACTCAATAAGTTCAATGTTGATATATTCGTTATTACAGTTACACCGAAACGCTGACCAATTTCACCCGTTACTTCAACGGAGTCACCCACCGCTGCTTCATAGCTAATACTTGTTCCACCCTGGTAAACGGTTATGGCACCGGTAGCATCTTGCATAGAAAACTCGGTACTATTAAACCCTCTTTCCGGGCTATTTACAACTCCATACAAAACACATTCAACGCCTGATGAATCAGGCTGCCCCAACAGGTCTACTGTAGTTACAGTAGCGATACTGTATGACGGAGTAGGTACGTCATCATCCTCAACAACTAAAGTGAAAATGCTGTCGCTGCCTAAAACCAAGGTTCCACCATTCTCTAGAATAAACTCATAGGTTTCGTCGGGCTCAATAGTTCCGTCATCATTGAGTGTTATATCTAAAGTTGCGGTTACAACACCAGCAGCAAAACTTACTGTTTCAGGGAAAGTATTGCCTAAGTTGGCAGCTGTACCACTCAATAGATTGACATCAACACTAACTGCTGCATTCGTTGCTTGATTTAATCGAAGATCTACGGTAAAAGTACCAGAACCTTCAGTAGTTAAACCAGTAGTTACTTGAAAACTTACTGAAGTGTCAGCAGGTGCTCCGCATAAATTCTGATTAGAATTTAAAACGTCGTATGAGTTTACTCCTGTGCTATCCCAAACAAAAGCATTGTATGAAGTTCCTATACCACTTAACTGGAGAGATCCACCTATTACTTGTGTTCCGCCTTCAACAACACCAACATCCGTAGAAGTTAGACCTGCCATCGGGCCATCACCTGCAGGGTCAATAACTCCCTCATAGCTCAAAAATTGCTCTACGGTATTCGTGCAATGATTCCAAAGTCCTATCCCGTCAGGAGAACCGTTTTGTAGTCCATTCGCAGGAAGGCCAAACCATACTGCGCCAAAACCACAACCCTCATCATCGATAGAGCCACTCAAAACGATTGAATCGTTGTTTCCATATAATTCGTTGTCACTACCATTGTAAAGCATCAAGGCATAACAAGATAAATCTGTGCCAGCTGGACCAGCAATCTCAACGCCTTCGTCTACGTCCCCGCCTGCATTATCATAATGGATCTCATTAATCCAAACAGTTTGGGAAACCGCAAAACTCGTTGCCAAAAGGGCAGCAAATAATAAGTAAGTTTTTTTCATCAGTTTAAATTTGTTTACCGCAAATATAAAACCTTATTTCCGCTATGATGTAAACAAATTATTAACTTGGTGTGCAAATGGAGTGTTACTTGAGTTGAAACTTACTCATGTAGTTTTTCTTTTTCGTCTTTATGGATACAATGTAAGTGCCTTTAGTAAGCTGATCAACAAGAATACTATCGCCTTCTAGTGTATATTTTGTTTGCTCTGCCCCGAGTAAGTTAAATATGCGAATTTGCTCAATATCCTTGTCTTCAATGCCAGTCAAAAATAGCATCCCATTGCTTGGGTTGGGATATACGAAGTGTCCAAACTCATTCTCAACTCTTATTGTTGTCCCTACATTTACGTCACAATTGGCGCGTTTAGTCATATCGGAGAAATCAATACAATCTACTAACTGCGGAAAGTCGATGAAAGGGTTTCGGTTGCCTTGTTTTTCCCAAACGTACTCATGGCGAGTTTTTTCAAAATCATCTGGCAAGTCGTTGTAGTGCCAATCAAGTAGCGTCTGAATATCTTGATCTTGTGCAGCGCTCAGGAGATTGTCTAAGCCCCAATTTTGTCCATACTTTCCGTTATAACAAAGCATCATATAAAAGAGCGCTCTAGCTACATCACCTTTGATGTCTTCTTTGGGCTCTGCCACTAATAAGCCCGTAATGTCTGTTCCAACTTTAAAATCTAAATAAGAATTGGCCCATATATTTTCAACTTTTCCAAAGGGTTCGTTGCTTCTAGCGGAATTTACATCATTTTGCACTAAATCCAAGGCATGCACATCGCAGCCTTCATCGGTAGCTTCAAATTCAGAACGGCTGATATTTTGAAAATTAATCCATGAAAAAGCCATGCGATGCTCTCGACTGTATCCAGGAGGCGGATTAACAAATGCAAAAGTCCCAGTGTATAATCGGTCTTCATTACTATACTGGCATGTAACATATTTTTGGCTAGAACCAGAAACTACTGTATCTGTTTCGAAAAAGTCTGCCACAATGGTTTCATCAAACTGGCTGTAGGGAATTTGTGTGTGCGTCTGAATCAAGTTGGTTAGTTGATTCACTACGTTTGTAGCGGAAAAGTCGATATTATTGTAGTACGTGCCATAATTTACACCAGGAGTAGTGATGGTTCCTGATAGTGGTGAGTCACTTTTATAGTTAACATTACCGCCTTGCTCGTTGTAGGCATATACAGCGACATGATAAGTCGTGTTGATTCTTAAATTTTTAAAAAAGGTGAATGTGCCGCCTCCTGCGGAACCAACTTTAACATCACCTATTCGCTGACCCTTTAGGTAGGTTGTGTTATCTGCCGGGCTAAAGCTGATAGGGTTTTTACTAATTACAACTAAATGTCCGTCTGCCCCAGCACTTGTAAAAGACACACTGGTCCGATAAGGTTTAATCCCAGAAAAATTAAGGTCAGTTGGCTGAGCACCTGGCTCCGTCTGTCCATAACTTAGGTGGAAAATTATTGTAAGAATGATTAGGCTTGAAAATCTTAGCATAAAATTAAAAAAAGTGAGAAGCAAAGATAGAGATTCCTAAACAAACCAGGCATACTCTTCTATCATTGAGTAGATTAGGACAAACTATTAGAAAGCAAATTGTAGATTTGACGCTAATCAAGCCGAGGTGTTGGATAAATTGCTTTAAAAATGTTTACTTTTGCCATGCAAATTGAAAATAGTATGAATACACAAGAAATTATTGAACTATTAGGTGAAGAAAGAGCTGAGCGAATTCTTGGTTTTAATAAGCCAGCCATAAGCAAAGATAGATTATACTTACCAAGTGGTTCTTTCATAGACGAAGTATGGAAGGAGAGTAATCGCACAAACCAGGTTTTGGGTAGTTTGGCTGCACTCCACAATCACGGAAGATTGGCGGGAACGGGATATTTATCTATTTTACCTGTTGATCAAGGCATAGAGCATACAGCAGGTGCTTCTTTTGCCCCAAATCCAGACTATTTTGATCCGGAAAATATTGTAAAGTTAGCCATTGAGGGTGGTTGTAATGCAGTGGCTTCAACTTACGGTGTTTTGGCTGCTGTAAGCAGAAAATATGCGCATAAGATTCCTTTTGTAGTTAAGGTGAATCACAATGAGTTAATGTCATACCCGAATTCATATCAACAAGTAATGTTCGGCACCATTAAGGATGCTTGGAACATGGGTGCAGTAGCTATCGGAGCAACCATTTACTTTGGAAGTGAAGATTCGAGAAGACAGATTGTTGAGATTGCTGAGGCATTTGAATACGCTCACGAGCTTGGTATGGCAACTATATTATGGTGTTATACACGTAATGACGCCTTCAAGAAAGATGGCAAGGATTATCATGTGGCATCAGACCTAACTTCTCAGGCAAACCACATTGGGGTAACTATTCAAGCGGATATTATTAAGCAAAAAATGCCGGAAAACAACGGTGGTTTTACCGCTATTAATTTTGCAAAATCTCATCCAAAAATGTACTCTGAGTTAAACTCAGATCATCCGATTGACCTCTGTCGTTTCCAATTGGCTAATTGTTACATGGGTCGCGTAGGTTTGATTAATTCAGGTGGCGCCTCAACTGGAGATTCTGACTTGGGTGAAGCAATCGAAACGGCTATGATTAATAAACGTGCTGGTGGTACTGGTTTGATTTTGGGAAGAAAAGCCTTCCAAAAAGACTTCCAAACTGGTGTTGAACTATTGCGGGCTGTTCAGGATGTGTATTTAAATCAAGAAATCACCATTGCCTAGGTAAATACCGACTGCTCTCATCGCCTCGATAAGTGTACGAAAAATAATTAATTTATGTCGAACTGGTTTAAAAGAATAACAACAGGTATTCGCACTTCTCCTCAGGAGAAAAAAGAAATGCCAGAAGGTTTGTGGTTTAAATGTCCCAGTTGTAAGGCAACTATAGCCCAAGTGGAACACAGGGAAAATCTGCAAGTATGTTCATCGTGTGGGTTTCATGAGCGTATCGGTCCAAAGGCGTATTTTGAATTGTTTTTTGATGAAAATTCTCGTCCGAAACTCTTGTTCGATAATTTATATCCAGTGGATAGCTTGGAATTCGTGGACTTAAAATCGTATACGGACAGAATTAAAGAGGCAGAAGAAAAGTCTCAAGCTGCGGAGGCAATGGAAGTGGCCACGGGTAAAATGGGCGGAATAAAAGTAGTTGTAGCGGCAATGAATTTTTCTTACATCGGGGGCTCAATGGGTGCTGTGGTTGGTGAGAAAATTGCTCGTTCAGTAGATTATTGTATTGAAAATAAATGCCCACTAATTATTATCAGTAAATCGGGTGGTGCGCGGATGATGGAATCTGGCATAAGCTTGATGCAGATGATAAAGACTTCAGCCAAGCTCACGCAGTTGGCTGATGCTCAAATCCCTTATGTTTCTCTTTTAACTGATCCTACTACAGGAGGCGTTACGGCGTCGTTCTCGATGTTGGGCGATATCAACATTGCGGAACCTAAGGCGCTCATAGGTTTTGCTGGTCCAAGAGTCATTATGGAAACCATGAATCTAAAAGAATTGCCAGAGGGCTTTCAACGCTCAGAATATTTAATGGAGCACGGTTTTCTCGATTTTATTGCTGAACGAAAGGATCTCAAAGAGAAAATTGTGAAAGCCCTTAAGCTTCTTAAAATTTAGAAGCGCAGAACAATTGCGCAAGTTTAAGGTCTTTTCTTGTTCTACTGAATCATTAAATCGATTATTTTATTCGCCAAAGCCTGATTTTGTTGGCGATTTTAAGAAATTAATGATTACCTTTGCACCCGATAAAAAGACGTAGAAAAAAATAGTTATGGAAAAAGTAACAGCAGAAAGAAAAAAAGAGATTTTCAAGGAGTTTGGTGGCGCTTCAGAGAACACAGGTTCCGTTGAAGGTCAAATCGCGCTATTTACAGAGCGTATCTTACACTTAACAGAGCACGTTAAGAAAAACAGAAAGGATTTTTCAAACACCAAACAGCTTACCAAAATGGTAGGTAAGAGAAGAAAGTTACTATCTTATCTTGCGAAAAAAGATATTTTAAAGTATAGAGAGTTAATAAAAAAACTCGGTATAAGAAGATAGTCAATCACACTTTAGATGCCACCCTCAAAATAAAGGTGGCATCTTTCATTTTATTAAATAAGAATTATGCAATTAGGAATAACTAAGTCCATTACCTTAAGTAATGGCAGTACTATAGATATAGAAACAGGTAGATTGGCCAAGCAGGCCGATGGTTCGGTTGTCTTGAAACAAGGCGATACGATGATTTTAGCAACCGTGGTTGCTGATAAAACAGCAGGAGAGGATGTGGATTTTATGCCTCTCATGGTCGATTACAAAGAGAATTTCTCAGCCACAGGAAATATTCCAGGTGGATTTTTGCGACGAGAAGCTAGACCTTCAGATCATGAGGTTTTAATCTGCCGTTTGGTGGATAGAGCATTACGGCCTCTTTTCCCATCAGACTTTCATGCGAACACAATTGTAACCTTAAGATTGATTTCCAGTGACGGAGAAACGATGCCTGATGCACTGGTTTGTTTAGCGGCCTCAGCAGCTATCCAAGTTTCAGATGTCCCGTTTTTAGAGCCAATATCAGAAGTTCGTGTAGCGCGTATCAATGGAGAATTCGTTATTAATCCAAGCGCTACAGCCCTTAAGGATGCGGATATTGATATGATGCTTGCTGCTACTAAAAACAATATTGTGATGGTGGAAGGTGAATTGGAAGAGGCGAGTGAGGAAGAAATGACTGAAGCAATCAAGATTGGTCACGAAGAGATCAAAAAAATGTGTGCACTTCAGGAAGAGTTGGCTCAAGCTGTGGGTAGAACGCCTCGTGAGTATAACCATGAAAAGAGTGACCCGGCTTTAGAAAAAGCGATTCGCGATTTTGCTTTTGAAAGATGTAAAGCCATTGCTGCTAAAGGTTTGGCGAATAAAGCGGAAAGAGGAGAGCTCTTCAAAGCAGTTAAAGATGATTTTCTTGCAACCCTCTCAGAGGAAGAAGCTGCTGAAAATGCATTTTTAATCAGCCAATATTACAAAGCTGCACAAAAAGCGGCAGTCCGTGAAGTGATGTTGAATGAGCGTATTCGCTTAGACGGAAGAAAAATGGAGGAGATTCGTCCGATTTGGAGTGAGGTAGATTATTTGCCCAAAACACATGGTTCAGCGGTATTCACGAGAGGTGAAACTCAATCACTTACCACCGTTACGCTAGGATCTAAGAAAGATGAACAACTTATAGATGGCGCTTTTTTCAGTGGCACAGAAGGCTTTATGTTGCACTACAACTTCCCTGCTTTTTCAACAGGTGAGGCAAGAATGCCGAGAGGTACGAGCCGACGTGAAGTGGGTCATGGCAACTTAGCACACCGTGCTATAAAAAGAATGTTGCCCGAAGATAATGCCTACACTATTCGCGTAGTATCAGATATTTTAGAATCAAACGGTTCGTCGTCAATGGCTACGGTTTGTGCGGGTAGTTTAGCTTTAATGGATGCGGGAGTTCAATTGAAGCGACCTGTTTCTGGAATTGCCATGGGCTTAATTACTGATGGGGAAAAATTTGCTGTACTTTCTGATATCCTAGGAGATGAAGATCACTTGGGCGATATGGATTTCAAGGTGACTGGTACTGAGAAAGGGATTACTGCTGTTCAAATGGATATTAAGATTGACGGATTATCTTATGAAATTCTAGGCCAAGCTTTGAATCAAGCGAAAGCTGGTAGATTACATATTCTTGGTGAAATGGCGAAAACGCTTGCAGCACCAAACCCGAATTTCAAACCACACACACCACAAATCGTTAATGTTACTATTCCTGGTGATACTATCGGTGCCGTAATCGGCCCTGGGGGTAAAATAATTCAGGAAATTCAAGCCCTTTCCGGTGCTACATTGAGTATTACAGAAGAAGGGGATGTTGGAATTGTTCAAATTTATGGTCCTGATCAAGAATCTATAGATATTGCTATGAAGCATGTACAAGGTATTGTGGCGAAGCCGGAAGTAGGTGAAACCTATGATGGTGTAGTTAAAAGTATCAAGGACTTTGGTGTATTCGTAGAATTCTTGCCAGGCAAGCAAGCTTTAGTTCATATTTCCGAACTTTCTCACGCTAGAATAAATGATATTGCCGATGCGGGATTGAAGGAAGGCGATGAAATGAAAGTGAAGATTATCAAATTTGATGATAAGAAACAAAAATTTGTGCTTTCAAGAAAGGCATTGATTCCGAAAGAATAAGGTAGTTTATATATTAAAGGTACTAAGAGCCATCCGTCACTGACGGGTGGCTCTTTTTTTTGTAGGCAGTGAAACTTATTTTTTGTGATGCCGTAAATAGTGTTGAACGTTAAAACTTAAGACTTATGGATTTTAGAAATTTAGATGCAATTTTTTCAGGGAGTTCTGGTACGACATATGAAACAGGGCTTTTAAGTAAATCGAAAGAAATCTTAACAGGATTCAAAGAAAAAAACAACATGGCTGCTCGAATGGAGTTGGCTGATTCTAACAAAGATTTAATTGACTTATGTGTAGCGACCAAAAGTGATAGCTATCTGAGTTATGAAGAAATGTTCAAGTATGGCGTCTTGGCATTGAATATGGCAGCCATAGATGCTACCGAAGAGGACAACTTTAGAGTATTTGCAAGAAGGCGAATTGAGTTGATGCTGAACAAGGCTATTGCAGAGGCCTACATGCTACGTGAAATAGCGGGTAAAGTCTGCGAGGATGATAAGTTGGGGATGGAATTTACCTTCATCGAAGAGACTTATCGTCATAATTAATTTGAGTTTTAGTTAGTTAGTTTGAAAAATACGGTATGAAGTAGTTAGCATACCGTATTTTTGTTTGTATAAACAACAAACTAGAACTATGAGTACCATTATCGCCCCATCTATTTTAGCTGCAGATTTTGCTAATCTTGAAAGAGATATCAAACTCATACACGATTCAAAGGCCGAATGGGTTCACTTTGATGTAATGGATGGCTTGTTTGTCCCCAATATCTCTTTTGGCTTTCCTATCCTTCAGGCTGTGCGCAAGCATACTAATAAGTTTATCGATGTGCACTTAATGATTGTACAACCCGAAAAGTACATTAAGGAATTTGCCAAACAGGGTGCAGATGGTATTTCCGTGCATTACGAAGGAAATTTGCATATACACAGTTTATTGCAACAAATACGTGAGGAAGGGGTAAAAGCTGGTTTAGTTTTAAATCCGCATACGCCAATTTCGCTTATTAAAGATGTTCTTCATCTCGTAGATACGCTATTGATTATGTCTGTGAATCCAGGTTTTGGTGGTCAAAAGTTTATTCCAGAAACGGTGAAAAGAGTAGAGGAAGCAAAAAAGCTTTGCGATGAATTAAACCCCAATACCATTATCCAAGTAGATGGTGGAGTTAATGTAGAAAATGCGCCTCTTCTAAAAGCCGCAGGTGCAAGAAGTCTAGTTGCGGGCAGCGCAGTGTTTAAGTCATCAAATCCAACTGCATATATTCAGCAACTTTTAGAGGCTTAGTTTAGTATACTATCCCCCACGAAACATCGTTAGAGTATCAATGTTTTTCCGTATTCCTTTAGTCGTAATTTTTCTTGTTGTTTGCAGCGTGCAAGGTTTTGCTCAATCGGCTACACTGAAGGGAACCATAACAGATAATCTGGGAAGTCCTGCGTCTTTTGTGAACGTCGTAGAGGAGGAATCGAACAAAGGAGTACTTACCAATGCGGAAGGTTATTATGAAATGGCTTTGCCAGCAAACAAGAAGGTGATTATACGAGTTCAAGGATTGAACTATCAGGATATCAATTTTTCAGTAAAACTTAACACAGGAGAATCTTTTACCCGAAATGTGACTATTCAAATTAGGGAAGAGGTAGAGATTATTGTTATTGGTGAGCAAATAAAAGAACGTAAAGAGGTCAGTACGGGTGTTATTGAAACTAAGGATGTTGCGGTTTTACCCAATGTGAGTGGCGGAGTAGAGACCTTTTTAGTCACACAACTAGGCGTGCAAAAGAACAATGAATTGAGTTCGGCCTATTCTGTAAGAGGAGGGAATTTTGATGAAAACCTAGTTTATGTCAATGACTTTGAGATTTATCGTCCTTTTTTGATTCGTTCTGGTCAACAAGAGGGATTGAGTTTTGTCAATCCAGATATGACGGATAAACTTACCTTTTCCTCGGGTGGATTTCAAGCTAAATACGGCGATAAAATGGCTTCAGTGCTTGATGTCGATTATCGTCGACCGAGATCGTTAGGCGGTTCTGTAGAAGCTAGTTTGCTTGGAGCAAATCTTCATCTCGAGGGTATTAATAAATCCAAGCGCTTTACCTATTCTACCGGTTTTCGTTATCGTGATAGTCGAATTATTTTAGGTTCTCAGGATGTAACCGGTCAATACTTACCTTCTTTCATCGATTTGCAGGGCTTTTTCACTTTCCAAATTAACGAGCGCGTGCATTTGGAATATTTGATAAATTATGCTCGTAATCGGTTCTCTTTTGCGCCAGAAGACCGAACGACTGACTTCGGCTTGGTTAATTTCCAAAGTCGTTTTACCGTATACTATGAAGGAGAAGAAGATGATCGTTATCAATCCTTGATGAATGGATTAAGCCTCGTGCATCAGGTGAATGATCGATTGAGACTCAAGTTTTTGACGGGTGTTTATGGTATGAGCGAAAACGAGAAGTTTGACATTATCGGTGATTATTTTTTGGGTGAAGTAGAAACAGACCCCAGTAATGAAAATCTTGGTGAGGTTAAGCAAGAACTGGGCTCAGGAACATTTCATGATTGGGCAAGGAACGTGTTAGACACACGCATTTACCAGTCGGCTTTCAAAGGGGAATACAATAATTCTAAGCATGATGTCAAGTTTGGCTTCACTTATAAAAGGGAGGTAATCAATGATAAGTTGAGTGAGTGGGAGCGACGAGATTCTGCGGGTTATTCATTGCCGTATAGCACCAATACCGTGGAGCTCTTCGATGTGCTTAAGCCAGAACCATTTAATTTGACAAGCAATCGCTATAGTGGATATATCCAAGATACATGGCAGCTTCATGATAGTGCACGCG